>Ga0172375_10000637_pt1 | contig 56090 bp, 54 predicted proteins | sample LakKiv1m_FD_114537 | JGI IMG/M metagenome (GOLD analysis project Ga0172375, IMG submission 114537) | Freshwater microbial communities from Kabuno Bay, South-Kivu, Congo - kab_092012_11.1m | ecosystem: Environmental > Aquatic > Freshwater > Lake | place: Democratic Republic of the Congo...
GCAAAATTAATCACACGGACTCCATCTTTTTCCAAAACTTCAAACTTAAATTTTTCATTATTCATAAATTTGATGGCTATAATTAAGTTAAATCCCTTTAAATTATTTCAAAACATATCCGAAGAAATAGCCGACAAAGACGGCTCCAACGCTGGCGGAGTTGCTCCTTGTTCATTTGCTCTTCGTTATATTCGGATCCTTATCATAAAACGGCCTTACAAAATCCACCGGCTTTTTGTCAAAATCGTCTGAATAAATTTTTTTCCAAATCGCCTTCATTCTATCCATTTCAGCTAAATCTTGCCATTCTTTTTCTAAACGCAAACCAAAAATCGGAACTTCATAAGCAAACGCCAAAGCATTCGCGCAAGCAATTCCCGTACGCAAAGCGCTAAACTGCCCCGGTCCTTCAATCACAAAAATTTCTTGGGGCTTATCTTTTCCTAAAATTTTCTTAATCGCAGTCAACAAAAGTTCACCTTGCGAATATGGTTTTTCCACCACTTTTATTTTTACTTTATTGCCATTTCCAAAAGCCATGGCAAAATAATCGTTCTGGCTGGTTTCAATTAAAAGGGTCATAATATTAAATAAGTGAGTGATGAATTTTCTTATTCCTTGCTCATTGCTCCTTGCTCATTGTTCCTTTCCAACTTGTCCAAAATAACCAAATTCTTGGGATTGTTCAAAATTTCCAACAAAAATCTATCGGCGATTTCTCTACGTATGCTGTATTCATTTTCGGTCAAAACAGTGTAACGAATCGGCTTGCCAACTTCAGCTTCAAAATCGTTCATTACTTCATAAGCTTGAGATTTATCAAAATTACCGATCAACAAAATGTCCGTATTAGCCACTTCATCATCAGTAAAAATTCCGCCAAAAGAAACATAAGACAAATTGTCCAATTTCTTTATTTTTTCCAAAAGCCGCTTCTCAATGAATAATTTGGCTTTGGCAAAAAGATTGTTCAATTCCGGCAAAAAAATATTATTCATGTTCAAATAATAAAATTTTTTGGCATTGAGACCTTTTTTTTCGCCACCGGTTTCCAAAGTTCTGTCTTCAATAATTTCATCAACTTTGATGATTTTAAGCTCTATTAAATTATTCAGCTCTCGCCTTACCGAATTAATCAAGGAATCCGTAAGCCGAGTAAGCTCACGAACAAAAAATTTCTGACTTTTATTTTCCAAAAAAAGCTTCATTAACTTTACCCTTGTTTTTGAGCCAAAAAGTTGTTCAAACATATTTTCACAGTTAGATTTGCTTAACTCTTTCTATTTATAGTATAATATAGATGCTCAAAAAGAGTCAAACTAAGACTTTTTATGGAAAATAATTTTGATATCCGAATAGAAGAAATCTTTATCCCTGCCAAAAACGACCATGACAGCTACCTTTGCGAAGACTTTATTTTTTATCCCGAAGGCAAAGAAAAGCATGGCGGCTATCTTATGGGCCTGATAGAAATAAGGGCAACCAACAAGGAAGAAAGCCAAAAAATCACCCGGTTGATAATCAACACGTTAAAAGAAAATTATTACAACCAAATAAACGCTTCTCCCGATTCCCAAAAACTTAATTTGGAAACAGTTTTTGAATACGCTCTCCAAAAAACAAATTCTTCTTTGTTGGAAATGATTCAGATTGGGCAAATAAATCTTACCTTGGAAAATTTAAATTATCTTGTCGCCGTCGCAAAACCGAATCAAAGCACCAAAAACATTGAATTTTTCTTTGCCCAACAAGGGCTTATTTCGGTTTATCTTTTGCATAAGACAAAACAAAACAACTACAAAGTAATCAACATTGTTGACAACACTCCGGCAACCAAAGAAGAAAAATTAGCCAAAAATCTAAAGATTTTTTCTTCCACCTTGACTGGGCAAATTTTTCATCACGATATTTTATATTTTTGCTCGGAAATTTTCGCCAATTACCTGCCGGCTTCAAAGATTAATAAAATTTTGACAACAAACAAATTTCAAACATCAATTGATTATCTAAAAACATTGATAAATAACGACAAAAACAATTCTTATTTGACTAATTGCGCCATTTTTATCAAGATGGAAGAAGAAAAACAACCATTGGTAGAACAAATTTCTCATCAATCAATAGATAAATTGATTAACACCACGGAAAACACGGAAAAATATCTTACCTCCAGTTTATCACTAAATATCCGCGAAAAAATCAGAAATTTCAGCTCAATTTTTAAGAAAATGAAAAAACAATCCGGCCAATTAAAAGGTTTGATCGCCAATCGCAATCATAACGGACTAGTCAAAAAAATCATAAAATTACCGATATTACTGCTACGTTATATTTTTCAATTATTCACGGGCAAAAGAAAAATCAATTGGCAAAAACCAAAAACCTTTTTAAAAAACTTTTTTTCAAAAATAAAAACCAACAAAAGATTTTCACAAAAAGTCATTATTGGTTTTACTTTGACTATTGTCTTTTTTATCGGGACTATTTTGTGGACGAATCACCACAAAAAAACCTTGGCCTTTGAGTCCACTTATCGGGAACAAATCCAGCAAATAAAAGATCTGATCAACAGAGCCCAAGTAAGCCTCATCACCAGAAATGAAAATGACAGTTTAAAATTCATTGGCGAGGCCGATTTGCTTATTGCCAAGCTACCGATAAAAACGGACAGCCAACAAGCCAATCAATCCGAATTGCAAAAACAAAAACAAACCTTGCTTGATAAACTGCAAAAAATAGAAAAAGTCATTCCCGAATTGATTGCGGAAATACAAAAAGATCAAAATAAGATTATTTTACAAAAAATAGGACTCAACAATAATTTGCTAATTGTTTCTGATGAACAAAATATTTTTTTAGCTAATCCGCAAACAAAAAAAATAAACGACCAAACAATCTTTTCAGAATCCAAAATACAAAATATTATTTTTGATGACAAAAATTTAATTTTTGAAACCGAAAATAAAAAATTGGTTAAACTTGACAACGGATTGTTAAAAGAATTAAAAATTGACTGGCAAGGAATTACTCCACTGACGATTAACGTTTACAATGGAAATATTTATGCCGCTGATGATTCCAGCCTCTATAAATATTCCGGCATTGACGGAAATTCGTTTGGTTCAAAAACAAAATGGTTAAAAGATCTCGGCTCGGCCAATCTTAACGCCAACAATTCAATGACTTTTGATGGAAATTTGTTTATCAGTGCCAACAACGGACAAATATTCAAATTTTTTACAGGGAAAAATCAAAATTTTAATGCAAGCCAATCACTGCCAAAAGAAATCAAAAAAATTCAGACGATTGGCGATGTTGACTATCTGTACATATTGCCACAAAACAGTCAAAAAATAGTTATTTTAACCAAATTAGGAGAATTAGTCAGCCAATATGATTTTGCTTCGTTAAACGCGCCAATTATTGACTTTTGCGTTGATAAAGATAACCTTTACTTAATTTCCGAAAATAAAATTTATAAATCAAAAAATTAATACTTTATCATTTTGATTTCAAAAAAACAGAGCTGTTAAAGCTCTGTTTTTTTATAGTGAAATTACTTCAAAGTAACTGTGGCTCCGGCTTCAGATAATTTCTTTTTCATTTCTTCAGCTTCGGCTTTCTTTACATTTTCCTTGACCACTTTTGGAGCGGCATCAACCAAATCCTTGGCTTCTTTCAAACCAAGTCCGGTGATTTCCTTGACCGCTTTGATAACATTGATTTTGTTCTCACCGGCGGAAGTCAATTCAACATTGAATTCTGTTTTTTCTTCAACTGGAGCGGCAGCGGCGGCACCAGCGGCCATAGCCATAACCGGAGCGGCAGCGGAAACACCAAATTTATCTTCCAAAATTTTCACTAATTCAGATAAATCAAGAACTGACATCTTTTCAATTTCTGAAACCAATGATTGAAATTTTTCAGGGACAACAACATTTTTTTCTTCTGACATAAAATTATTTTGAGAAAAATTAAGAATTAAGAATTTTAAATTAAGAATTTTGGATTTATTATTTCCTTAATTTTTAATTCTACATTCTACATTCTTAATTTCAAAAGTTACTTATTATTTTTTATCGCGTTTAACACATTAACCAAACCTCGCATATTGCCGGCTAAGACATTAACAAAACCGGATATAGGCGCGTTCAAAGAACCGACCAACTTGGCCAAAAGTTCTTGTTTGGAAGGCAAATCAGCTATTTTTTTGATTTCCACCGTGGACAAAGCCAACCCGTTCATAAAGCCGGCTTGAAGAGCCACTTTATCATTGGTTTTAGCAAAATCCTTAATGATTTTGGCTGGAGCAACTTCATCGGTTGACGAAGTGGCCACGGCCACACTACCAGTCAAAGTAGCAACGTCCAAACCTTCCAGACCGGATTGTTGCAAAGCTTTTTGCAAAATAGTCTTTTTGGCCGCCATCATCTCTACGCCTTCAGCTTTAGCCTTGCGACGCAAATTTTGGCTGGCTGACACGGTCAACCCGTCTTGACTGGCAAAAACAATTGATTTAGCCTGCCCAAATCTCTTTACCAACGCAGAAAGAATCTCTTCCTTTTGCTTTTTTGATTTTGGCATACTCAAATTTAAATTTATTATAAATTAACAAAAAATCCGCGTTTCCGCAGATATTTCAAAGATCGCTCAAAAATTGAGCATTCCTCGGCAGGATTTATTGGATACCTGCTGTCTACGGATAACAAAAACAGTATAGATAATTTTTATTAGATTGTCAATATTACTTAATTTTAGCTAAATTTACCTTTCAATAACAGTACCGACAAAAGCTTGCCCCAGCAAATATTGTTCTAAATTTACCAAATTTTTGCCATTTAAAAAAATCACTCTCCCCTTATTTTCCTTGGCTAAGTTCAAAGCAATCGGATCAAACGGCCAATTGGCTCCAGGTTGCCAATCATTACCAACCAATTTGGCTAATTCTGCAAAAGTCATTTTTTCAATCGGCTTAGCTGTCGGGAATATTTGCGGATCAGAATCATAAACATAATCAATATTTGATAAATTCAAAATATTTTTTTCACCCAAAGTCAAAGCCAATTTTGTTGCAACATAATCAGTTGACCGACCGGGCTTCCAACCTCCGCCGATTTTTATTTTTTTTTCATCAAAATTCAAATTTTCAGGATCAATAATTAAATTTTTATCCGCCAAATCACCAAAAGCTTTTTGCACCAAGCTGGCATTTAATCTTGTGGCCATAATTCCCACTTCATCCAAATCATCTTTTTTACCCGAAAAATTTTTCAAAACTTCTTGATAATGCCGCGCCGTTTTTCCTCCGCCGACAATTATAAAAAATTCATGTTCAAGAACAAATCTTTTTATTAAATCAACAAAACCTGTTAAAAATTCCACATTAATTTTTTCCTGAACAAAAACCGAGCCGCCAAGGCTCATAATAAATTTTGACATACTGAAATTCTTAAAATTAAAAGTTTATCCAAATGAGACCACATTGTGGTAAAATTATTTTGATTTTATCTTTTTTAACTTGACAAACTTTATCCCAAAGGGATCGCTTTGCGACGGACTTTACAAACTCTTTCTTATTTTTTCGGCTTGCCCACCCCAAGTAAACTCCTGCAAAACACGCTGTCTCCCCGCCTCGCCCATTTTTTTTGCCAAATCAGCATTTTGTAAAAGAAAAATAACCTTTTCCGCCAACGCATTTTCATCATTTGGCGATATCACCAAGCCGGTTTGACCGTCAATTACCGCTTCGGACGCGCCACCGCTGTTGCCGGCTATTGTCGGTTTACCAAACAAATTGGCTTCCAAATAAACAATACCAAACCCCTCCACATCACCATTTTTTAATTCTCTGCAAGGCATAACAAAAATCTGGCAGTTAGCAAAATAATTTGAAATAACTTCTTTATTTTCATCAGTAATTAAAAAAACTTTATCTTGCAAACTATTTTTGTTTATTAAATCACGCAAACGATTTTCATCTTGACCTTTACCATAAATCAAATAAATAGCATCTGGGACTTCAGCCAAAACTTTTGGCATGGCTTTAATCATTAAATCAAAGCCCTTCCTTTCCACCAACCGGCCAACACTTAAAATTATTTTTTTGTTTTGCCACTCGTTTTTTTGTAAAAATTCCTGACAATTAATATTTTCCGTTTGTTGATAATTGGGACAAGGATAAATTATAACGGCTTTTGTGAGCAAGTTAAAATCAATATTCTTTATTTTTTCCAAAGTGAATTTACTGTTGACAATTATTTGCGAAGCATATTTTAAAATCAATTTTGTCAAAAACTTTTTTCTCGTTGATTTTTGCGTCCAAGCCAAATCCAAACCATGCACGGAAACGCTATATGTTATTTTGCAAAAAACCATTAAAATCAACGCGATTGTTCCCACCGGTAAAATTTGAGTTACAAAAACATGATTGATTTTTTTTTGTTTTATTATTTTTAAAGCATGAAATATAATCGGTCGCCATTTCGGCCAAAATCCACCAAGTAATTTTTTACGAAAAATTATGTAATTTTGCTGAACATCAAAAAGATCACTCTTTTCATTTTCCGGAGCCAAAACAAAATAATTGCTCTCGCCGACTTTTTGGGCAATTTCCGTTGAAAGATTCGCCCAATAATTTGCCACTCCTCCAAAATCAGGCGGAAAATCGGTAGTAATCAATAAACATTTTTTGTCAAACGTTTTCTCCATTTGTTGATTGATTAAATTTCTTTTTAAAAATTGAATTTTTGAAATCAAGCAATTCACTTTTATTTATTGCTTTTAAAACAAACAAACTCGCCAAATAAACAATTCCTCCGACCATTATTTGCAAAAATAAATTTTGCGGACCGAGCAAAGACAAAACCGAAATCATCAAAACTGAAGCAAACAATGCTTTTCCCACTGGCCAAAAAAATTTTCGCAAGTCATAACGACAAATATTTTTTGCGACAACCAAACTCACGGCAGTCAAAATAAAATGACTGAACAAAAAAACCATTGATGAGCCGACAAAACTGAAGCGCGGGATTAAAAGCAAATTTAAAACAATGTTAATTATCATAACAACAAAAACCAATTTGGCATTGACGATTTGTTTGTCTGTGGCATTAAGCAACGCGCCCAAAATAAAATTTATAAAAATAAAATATAATCCCAAAGTCAAAATTTGCAACGGCAAAATCGCTGCTTCATATTTCAAACCATAAAATGTTCTTATTATGTTCGGCGCTACAAAAGAAACCCCAAAAGAAATCGGCAAAGCGATTAATGCAGTAAATTTACACACCTTTTCAAATGTTAATTTTAATTGCTCGTGATTATTGGCAAAACAGAAACTGAATGCCGGAAAAACAGCGGCCGAAAGTGCCGCCGGAATAAATTGCAAAGCAAAAGGAATTTTCATAGCCACATTATAATAAGCGACCGCGCTGTCGCCGGCCATCTTACTAAGAAAAATTGAATCAATGTAGCCGTAAACGCGACTGAATAATGCGATCAAGGCGAATGGCAACGCAATTTTAAACAAATTAATAAATATCAGTTTGTCAAAATTCAATCGCCAAGCAAATTTGAATCTTTTTTTGATTAAAAACAACGAGGAAAAAAGACTAAAAGAACTGGCGATAATAAACGGTGCCAACAACCACAATATTGACAATTTCAAAAATAAAACCGATAAGCCAAAAATTAAAATAATCAATTGATTAAAAACAACATTCCACGATTCATATTTTAAATTTCTGGCTCCTCGAAAAAAAGCCCAAAACGTATTGGTTAATTGGTCAAAAATCATCGGAACCCCGGCCAAATAAACAAGTTTTTTGGTTAATGGCGGATAATTTAGCAAATTAACAGACAAAAAAACAGCCGCATAAGTCAAAAGGCTCAAAATCAATTTAAAAGTGAGCACCGTTCCAAAAAATTTTTGGTTTTTATCAGAATTTTTAGCTGACTCTCTAATCACCGCCGAGTTGAATCCAAAATCAATAAAAACCGCAAATAATGTCGCAAAAGATATGGCAAAAGTATACTTTCCCAAATTTTCCACATCAACAAATCTGGCCACCAAAATAAAATATCCAAATGACAATATTTTTTGACAAACATATGAAGCCGTTAAAAAAGCCGTATTACGACTTACTGTTTCTTCTTTCATAAAAACGATTTTATGCTTAAATAATAGCAATTTTCTGAAAATTTTTCAAACACAAAAGCTCCTTTTGACAGGAGCTTTTGCTTAATATGAAAAATTGACGATAAATTAACGTTTTTGCCATTGCGGAGCTTTGCGCGCTCTTTTTAAACCCGGTTTCTTTCTTTCTTTAACACGAGGATCACGAGTTAAGAATCCGGCTTTTTTTAACGGTTTTTTGAAATTCGGATTTAACAACAACAAAGCGCGAGACAAACCATGTCTGATGGCTTCAGCTTGAGCGATTTTGCCTGATCCTTTAACAATTACCGTTGCCGCCAATCTATCCATTTGACCAACGATTTTTAAAGGCGACAAAACTCTTTCTTGAACATCAAGAGTTGGAAAATAAATTTTAAAATCCTGACCATTGACCGTAATTTCTCCTTTGCCCCTTTTTAATAATCTAACTTGAGCGCAAGCTGTTTTGCGTCGGCCGACACTGTAAAGGTATTCGCCTTTCTTCTTGGCATCGCTTTCTGCGTTTTCAATCAAAACTTCTTCGCTTTGCTCCAATTTTTCCAAATTCTTTTTTGGTTTGGTTATTTCCACCATATATTGTTTATTTTATCCCAAAGGGATCACTTAATTGACAAACTTTAATCTTTTCATCATCCCGTTGCTCAATTTGTTCTTTGGCAACATATAATAAACCGCCTCTTTTAAAATATCTTCTGGCTTCTTTGCCAATTTTTCCTTATAATCTGTTTTTCTCATTCCACCGGGGAAACCGGAATATTGATAATAAGCCATAACTTCGGCTTTATGACCGGTAACTTTTATTTTTCCAATGTTGCTTACTTCCACAAAATCACCAAAATCTTGGTCGTGTCTATATTCAACTTTATTTTTACCCATCAAAATTCTGGCGATTTGCGAAGCCAATCTACCCAAAATTTTATCAGTGGCGTCAATTTTATGAATTTCTCTTTTAATCATAAATTTAAACTAATTCAATTAAAGCCATCGGCGCATCATCGCCTTTGCGATTATTTAACTTAACGATTCTAGTATAGCCACCTTTTCTTTCAGCCATTTGCGGACCGACTTTTTCCAACAAATTTTTTACCGCTTTTTCATTTGATAATTCTGATAACAACAATCTTCTGCTAGTCAAACTATTAACCTTGGATCTGGTTATCAGTTTTTCAACCAGAGGTCGCAACGCTTTGGCTCTGGCCAAAGTAGTTTTGATTTTTCCTTTTATAACAAAACTGCAAGCCAATCCTTTTAGCAAAGCTTTGCGTTGAGCGGTTTTTAGACTCAATTTGGCTACATTATTTCCATGTCTCATATTTTTACTCTTATCTCAACTTAAATTTAATTTTGGGTGAATAAAGAAAAATGGTCAATCAAAATCTTTGCCGCTTGCCCAATCGCTTCTTTTGGCGTAATCGTGCCATCAGTTTCTATTTCCATTGATAATTTATCAAAATTAGTAATATCCCCCACGCGAACCGGAGTTACTTTATAACCAACTTTTTGCACAGGAGTAAATATAGAATCAATCAAAATAGTTCCTATTTCCACTGATTCTTTACTACGTTCTTCTATCGGCCAATAACCGCGCCCTTGTTGAACTGTCACTTCCATTTCAAAATCAGCTTTTTTATCCGTTAAACTGGTGATAACCAAATCTTTGTTGATAATTTCCACATCGCTGTTTTTGTCAAAATCAGCGGCTGTAACATCTTTGGCGCCTTTGACTTTCAAGTGCAATTTTACCGGTTCAACGCTAAAAACTTTCAAGCGTAAATTTTTTAAATTCAAACAAATTTGCAAAACATCATCTTTGACATTATCAATTGCGGAAAACTCCTGTTCAACCCCGGAAATTTTTACCGCTGTAACTGCGGCGCCCGGCAACGAAGACAACAAAACACGACGCAAAGCGTTTCCCAAAGTTGTTCCATAACCAAAATAGCAAGGTTCAACAACAAAAGTCGCTTTATTTGGTTCGCCGCTTTCCTCAAAATAAATTTTTGAAGGGAGAAGTAAGTTTTCCATATAAAAAGTCCTCCTTTTTGATAAATGTTTATTTGTTATTTTGAATAAAATTCAACAATCGCCTTGATGTCAAAATTAGGTTTTATTTTTTCTAATTTTGGCAAATCAATAATCGTCGCTTCTGAATTTTTAAAATCCATGGCAATCCAATCCGGAAAAACTTTCTTTTTCAATCTTTCTTCCATTTCCGCGAAAAGCGCTTTTTTCAAACTTTTCTGATTAACCGAAATTTTATCTTTTATTCTAACTTTATATGAAGGAATTGTCACTTTTTTGCCATTAACCAAAATATGACCGTGATTAACCATTTGTCTCGCCAAATTGCGATTTATGCCAAAACCTGATTCATAAACGGCATTGTCCAATCTTGTTTCAATCAATGTAAACAAAAAATCTCCGGTATTGCCAGGTTTTCTTTTCGCTTCTTTAAAATATTTTCTCAATTGAGCTTCCAAAATGCCATAAGTTTTTTTGCATTTTTGTTTTTCTCTCAATTGCAATCCATAACCGGTAAGACGACTACCGCCTTTGCCGATTTTTTGTCCGTGCATTCCGGGAACATAATTTCTTTTTATCAAGGCGCATTTGGAACTGTTGCATCTATCGCCTTTTAAAAACAACTTCACGCCTTCGCGACGACATTGTTTACATTGTGGATTTAAATTTCTTGCCATATTAATATCAAAATCATTAAATTTTAAACTCTTCGCGGACCCGGTTTTCGGCAACCATTATGAGGAATTGGCGTAATATCTTTTATGGAAATTATATTCAAACCATTGGCATTTAATCCTCGGATCGCCGCTTCTCTGCCCAAACCAACACCTTTAACATAAACAACAACATCTTTTAAACCATAAGGTTTTGCTTTTTCAACAGCATCTTTGACAATCGTTGAAGCGGCAAAAGGAGTGGCTTTTTTGGGTCCCTTGAAACCATTTAAACCGGCGCTTGAAAAAGACAAAACATTGCCCAACTGATCGGTAATGGAAACAATGGTATTATTATAAGTGGCTTGAATATAAGCGCAACCAACAGGGACGGAACGAACCGTTTTTTTCTTTTTCCCTTTTATAACTTTCTTACTTTTGGTTTTGGCTTTTTCAGTTGTTTCAACCTTAACTTCAGCCTCGTTATTATTTTTTTCTGCTATTAATGTTTCTTCGGACATATTAAAATTTTGAATTATATGATTTTAAGTCTTTTGAGCCGGCGGTTTTTTTCCGCTTCCCATGGTTTTACGCACATTTCCACGAACGGTACGATTATTCGTTTTCGTTCTTTGTCCGCGAACCGGTAATCCTTTGGCATGTCTTGTCCCGCGATAAGCGCGAATTTCTTTTAATCTTTTCACATTGGAAAAGATATCTCTTCGCAAATTACCTTCCACGCGAAAATTATTTTCAATTTCTTTGCGCAATAAATTTTCTTGTTCTTCATTCAATTCTTTCATTCTTAAATCAGGATTGATTTTCAATTTAGCCAAAATCTTTTTTGACATCGGCAATCCAATGCCAAACAAATAAGTCAATGCGATAACTATCTTTTTTTCATTTGGTAAATTTAAACCTGCGATTCTTACCATATTTATATTATTTTTATAAATTATTTAGCCTTGTCTTTGCTTATGTTTTGGATTTTTGCAAATAACCCAAACTCGTCCCTTTCTTCGGACAACTTTACAATCTTTGCAAATTGCTTTGACTGATGATCTTACTTTCATATTTTATATTAACTTTTATTAAACAAGCAAAGATAACCGCTTAAAATTAAGCGGAAAAATTAAAAAAAATTAAAAACGATAAACAATTCTTCCTTTGGTTAAATCGTATGGAGTCATTTCAACTTTAACCCGATCTCCAACCAAAAGACGAATTTTATTCATCCTCATTTTTCCGGATAAATGTGCAAGAACGGTGTGGCCGTTTTCTAACTTAATTTCAAATGAGCCGGCCGGTAGCAGTTCTTCAACTACTCCTCTCATTTCAATAACATCATTTTTTGCCATGAATTAAAGTAATTTAATTATAAGGTTTTTAAAAAAAATGTCAATAGCTATAAAAAAGCCAATTTTATGAAAAATTCGCCACAAAATCATTTTTTCTTTCCAAAAAACAATATTTTTCTAAATTTAGTGTTTTTCATTAAATATTTTATTAAACTTTTATCTTCTTGTCAAATTACTCTTTTCTTTTAAATAATTTCAATAATTCAACAAAAGAAAATTCCAAGAAACACGGCCGTCCATGAACACAAGTATATTTATTACTTAATTTTTCCAAATCATTAATCAACGCGATCATCCCAGATTCGGTTAACGCGTCGCCAAATTTAATGGCACTTTTGCAAGCCATCATTTTCATAATTTTTTCCACCGGCTCGGAAAAATCATCGGAAAAAATAAAACTATCGTCCAATGTTCCAATAATATCAAAAATTATTTGCCGATAATCGGCTTTGGCAAACAGTTGCGGCACCGCGTTTATGGCAAAACTGTTTTTGCCAAAAGGCTCCACTTCAAAACCCAATTTAATCAACAAATTCAAATTTTTTTGCAAAAGAGACGCTTCCACCAATGACGTTTGCACATTTTCCGGCAAAAGCAATCGTTGGCTGGTCAATCCACCAGATTGCCAATTCTTTTTTATTTTTTCATATTGAACGCGTTCCGAAGATGCGTGCTGATCATAAATACGCAACCCGTTTTCATTTTCTACGATAATATATGAATTTTGCGCTTGACCGAGAATCTTATATTCGGGGATGAAAATTTCTTCACTTAATTCACGCAAATTTTCTTCATTTTCTTTTTTTTCTTCCAACAAACTATTTTGCCAATCATCAATCGTTAAATTTTTTGGCATTTCAAAAAAATCTTTTTTTTGTTTGGAAAAATCAAAATTAGATGTAGCTGTCTTCATCTCTGGCAATGACTCAAAATCAAAACGTTTTTTCAAAAAATTTTTCTTTTCATCCAAGACTTGCCCCACGGCTGTAAAATTTTTCAAATGAGACACTTTTAAACTGGTTTGCAAATCATTTTCATCCAAAACTTTTGCCACAGCCGTATAAACCGTCTTATAAATCAACGCCGGTTCGGAAAAACGCACCTCCAATTTTCGCGGATGAACATTGACATCAACCTCATGATTGTCAATTTGCAAATTCAACACAAAAACCGGAAAAATATCTTTTGCCAACAAAGTTGAATACGCTTCCTTTACTTGTTTGGCGATGATGAATTCATTGACTGGACGATTATTTATATAAACATATTGCAATTTTTTATTATTGCGACCGATTTGCGGTTTTCCGACATAACCGCTGATTTTAATTCCATTTAACGTTTGTTCAATCGGCAAAAGATGCTCTCCTATTTCCACACCAAAAACATCGGTTAAACGAATCAACCAGTCAGCCACCGGAAATTGATAAACAGTTTTTCCATTATGAATCATTTTCCATGCGATTTGCGGATAAATCAAAGCATAAGAAAAAAATAAATCCATTATGTGATTTAATTCGGTAACGGCGGTTTTTAAATATTTTTTACGAACCGGCACATTATAAAAAAGATCACGAATTTCAATAGCTGTTCCATCTTGACCATTAACTTTTTGCACCGACATTTGATTATTTTCAAAAACGATTTTGGTTGCCGTTAGTTCCGAACGTTGTTTGGTAATCATTTGAAATTTCGCCACGGCCGAAATACTGGATAACGCTTCCCCGCGAAAACCAAAAGTCGTCACATTATACAAATCAACCAAATCATTTATTTTGCTGGTGGCATGTTCCAACAAAGACAGCTCCGCATCTTCCTGACTCATTCCTGATCCGTCATCAACAATTTTTATCAAATTCAAACCGCCATTTTCCAATTCCACGGTTATATGAAAAGAACCGGCATCAATTGAATTTTCCAACAGCTCCTTAACAACTGAAGCCGGACGTTCAACAACTTCACCGGCCGCAATTTTATTGATTAATTCTTGAGGTAGTATTTTGATAGGCATAAAAATAGTTATGAATAGTGAGTTTTTAAAGTGAATTTTTCATAAAACAACCAAAAAATCCCGAAGAACCACTGTCTTTACCAAAATTATTTATTTTCGTTTTCAAAAACACTTTTTTGCCACTCTTCAATCTTGCGCCAAGCTTCAATCGGCGCCAATTCATTCGGTCTTATATTTTTTATTTCCTCCGTTATTTTTTCAAAATTTTGATTTATTTTTTTGGTTTCCAAAATAGGCAAAGCCGGTTGTCTTAACATAGGCTCCTCATTTTTTCTATTTTCACTTTCCAGTTTTTTTAAAATATTTTCCGCGCGAGAAATCAATTCATCCGGCAATCCGGCCATTTTGGCCACTTCCAAACCATAACTTTTTGATGTCGCGCCTTTTATTATTTTATGTAAAAAAATAACCTCATTATTTTCTTCGGCCACGGCTACGCAATAATTGACGGCCAGCGGCAAATTTTCAATCATTTTGGTCAATTCATGATAGTGCGTAGCAAAAATGGTTTTGACTTTGATTTTTTGACAAAGATATTCAACAATCGCCCAAGCAATGCTTAAACCATCAAAAGTTGAAGTGCCACGACCAAGCTCATCCAAAATAACAAAAGAATTTTCCGTGGCATTATGCAAAATATTGGACGCTTCCTGCATTTCCGCCAAAAAAGTGGAAATACCCCGAGATAAATCATCCGAAGCGCCAACCCTGGTAAAAATTCTATCAAACAAACAAATTTCCGCGCTTTTGGCAGGGACATAAGAACCAATATGCGCCAACAAACAAATTAACGCGTTTTGACGCAAAAAACTTGATTTTCCACTCATGTTCGGTCCGGTCAATAAAATAAAACCGTTTTGTCCTCTCCCCATTTGCAAATCATTAACCGTATAATTTTCCGATTTTATTTTTTCAATAACCGGATGACGACCATCAATTATTTTTAGCGATCCGTTTTCATTAAACGTCGGACAACAATAATTATTCTCATTGGCCAACTGCGCCAAACCGACAAAAACATCCAATTCAGCGACATGTTCAGCGATTTTCTGAATTTGGCCGAAATATTGTGTTGATTTTTGCAAAAGCTCATTAACAATATCAAATTCAATTGTTTTTATTTTTTCATCAGCTTGTAAAATTTTTTCTTCAAATTCTTTTAACTCCGGCGTAACAAAACGTTCAGCGTTGACCAAGGTCTGTTTTCGGATATAATCTTCCGGGACCTGTTCCAAATTGGCTTTGCTTATTTCAATATAATAACCAAAAACTTGATTGAATTTCACTTTCAATGAATTTATTCCGGTGCGTTGAATTTCGCGACGTTGCAAATCCAACAAATATTCTTTGCCGCCACGCGAAATTTTGCGCCATTCATCAAGCTCGGCACTAAAACCATCGTTTACCATTCCACCTTCGGTCAACAAAGCCGGCGGGTCAATAACAACTATTTTTTCTATTAACAAAATCAATTCATCGGGGCAAACCAACTTTTCTTCCCATAAATCAAACTCCGGAAAATTTTTATTACGCAAAATATCCAACAACTGCGGAACGATTTGCAAACTTCTTTTTAAAACAAACAAATCCCGCGCCGACCCGCGGCGACAACCGATTCTTCCCATCAACCTTTCCAAATCAGCGATTGATTTTAACAACTCGGAAATTTTTCTAGCTTCCAACGAATTTACTTTAAAAAAAGTTACCTTAATCAAACGATTATTGATTTTTTTAATATTTTTTAAAGGCAAAAGCAAAAAACGTCGCAACATTCTTCCACCCATAGACGTAATGGTTTTATCAACAACATTCCACAAACCGCCATTTCCGTTTTGATTATTATTGACATTAAAAATTTCTAAATTGCGGATCGTTGCTTCATCCAAAGTCAAAAAATCAGAAAAATTATGCCTGTTTATTTTGGTAAAATGAAACAAATCGGTTTTTTGCGTTTCTTTTAAATAAGCCAACAACCTTTCGGCGGCGGACAACGCCGAATATTGATTTTGCAAACCAAATCCATCAAAATTTTGACACCTGAAATGTTCTTTTAAAAATTTAAAATCAAAAAGTTTGAATTCATAATCAAAGACATGCACATTTGGTAAATCAAACAAAAACTTTTGCCAATTTTTATTTTCCAATAATTCTTTTTCCACCAATACTTCGGCCACCGACAAACGCGCAATTTCATTTTTTAACAAATTAAATTCGCCAATTTCAAAAACTTGAAAATCACCGGTTGTTACATCGGCAACCGCCACTCCCCAAATGCCTTTGTGCAAAAACAAACTTAAAATAAAATTATTCGTTTTTCCGGATAATGAAATTTCATCAAACGTTGTACCCGGAGTAACCACGCGAGTAACTTGCCTGTCCACTATGCCCGGCAAATCAGGGTCGCTCATTTGATCGCAAACAGCCACGCGCTTGCCTGATTTTACCAATTTCGCCAAATAATTATCCACAGCATGATAAGGCACACCACACATTGGAGTTTCATTTTCCGTGCCCCGATTTCTGGCCGTTAAAACAATGTCCAAAATTTTACTTGCTTCCACAGCGTCAGAACCAAACATTTCATAAAAATCACCCAACCGAAAAAGCAATATCTCCGTCGGATATTGATTTTTAATGGCAAAATACTGCTTTAACATTGGTGTAAGTTCAGCCATATTTGCGTTAAATCCCTTTTATATTAACAAAAATTCAAGATTGGCACAATTTGACAACGGCTGAATTAAATGCTATTTTTTTTCATTATTCTGTTCATTGAAATTTTTCAAGAGAGGTAACCAAAATGATAACTCAAGAATTGAAAAAGATTATTCCACCTGCGGAAATAATTTTAACCAAAGAAAGCATGCCCCAGAATCAATATTATTTAGCGTTAATATACGGTTTTTTTTATTATTTAATAAAAAACATTGCGATTACCGTTTTTCTTGGTTTTATTCTTCTTTTTTTGCTGTTGAGAGATTTCCAATCCATATTTATTTACTGTTTATTTCTTGTTATTTTTTATCTTATTCGCTATTTTCATATTTTATCTGACGAAAAAAACAGATTGATGATCAAATCTATGCAAAAATTGCCGATTTTAAAAATTCATGATGCGGGAATAGATATCATGACTTATTCCGGCTGGCCGTATTTCTTTTCATTTGAAAAATTCAAAGGATTTTATTCAATACAATTAAATACGGAAAAACGAAATGAACTGCTTATTTCCGGCGAACTTGACTGCCCGAGAATTATTATCAATCTTTCCGATAAAAAAATTCTTGAAAAAATCCTCCAAACATAAAACTCCGCCAAATTGCGGAGCAACTCCCGTTTTTTTAAACTCGTTTTAAAAACGGGTTTTTTATTTTTTATAATTCACAAATAAATATGTTGTCACGTTATTTGGCGAATAACCAAAATCAACCGAGCTTCCTTGGTAGAATATCTCCGGGTTCAACTCATTTATTTTGGAAATTTTTAAAATTAGAGACAAAATCGCGGCCGAATCAACAAAGCCATTGTTTAATTTCAACTCTTTTTCATTACCTTTTTGCAAAATAATATTTTTGATCAAATTTGTATTTTCTTGAGCCTGCGTAAGCGGTAAATAATGCGCAAAATCAAGTGAACCGAGCAAAAAAACATCTTTATTGTTATTTATTATTTTTTGACAAATTTCAGCCAAAACATCAATTTCACTTTCTTTTAAGTTATATGGAAACAATATCGGCAATATTTCCGCTTTTGGAAAATATTCTCGTAATATTGCCGCCGGTTCGGCAATGGAATGATCTTCCTTAATTTTGGAAAAATCTTCAAAAGAAGTTGGCAAAATGTTTAACAAATTCGCAAAATATTTTTGCGACAATGCTGATTTTTCAGCAAAAACAATTTGCCGTTTTGTTTCAAAATGATTGGTCCCGAATATTATAAATGTTGAAATTCTTTTATTTTGTTTTTTTAATTCGGCAAAAAAATCACGCTGTTTTAAAACGGTAATGTCATGATGAGAAACAATTCCCAAAACAGCTTTTGACTGCTCAATCTTTTCAATATTTTTAAAAACCAAAGCGGCGGCGGCGATAATCGCCGCCGCCGCAATAAAAATCAAAATTGCGTTTTTATTTTTATTCCGCATGTCTTATTTTTATCATCATGGAATCAGGACCAAAAACAAAAGAATTATCATATACCAACGATCTCATATAAATCGGTTCGGATAAATAACTGCCGGCAGAAACAACTCTGGCATAATAGTAATAACTGCCATTACAGTAATTTTCATTATTATTGCTAATACTGAATTTCACTTCATTACCGTTTTGATTATGTGGCCAAATTTTGCATGAATTACCGGAATCATGATAATTCGTGCGCAAATTCGTCACCAATTTTAAACCGCTTGGCAAACTATCTTTAATCTCAAAATAATTTTCTGGAGAGTTCCCTGTTTGGGTTGCTATTTTTATTTTTACCAAATCGCCCTCAAAAAATTCATTTGTCTCTTTATCCTTAACAAAATATTTTTTTTCCACGGACAAATTTGGATCAGCGCCAGTTTTTATATCATCCGCAGGAACATCATACGCAAACACCGACGAAACATCTCCTTCAATTTTGATAAATTGAATTTGATTCAATTCTTCCGGCAATAATGACACGGTGTATGTTTGACCAAATGGCAAATCAATAGTTTCAATTTTGTCTCCAATTTGCCAATCAAATGAAGCTCTTGTAATTTCTTTTTGATTTAAAAATCCATTTATCGCCAAAACAAAATCCAAATCAGGCAAATATTCCCTGTTGCTTTTTAATTCCAAATAATCAAAAATATTTACAGCATTTTCATCTTGCAAATTAGCCGCTAAAATCATTGCTAAAGAAGTAACCTCATAATTTTCATTTTCATCTTTTCCAACGGCAAACTTCACATAAGGAGCATCTATTTTACCGTATTTTTGTTTCAATAATGTATAAACTTGACGAGCGGAATTTTCATCGCCCAAATTATAAGCGGCTAACGCCAAATACAAACCTTCTTTTGGTTCATAACTATTCAACGCGATTCTGGCTTGAATTTCATTTAAGATAGGTTCTTCAAAAGCGCTTAATCCGAAAAAAGCAATAGCCAATTCTTCCTCGCCTACTTGTTTGTTCAAAACAGAATAAAAGTAATTTTTTAAAGCTTCTTGATCAAAATCAGTATTTTTCAAACTGGCAATTTTTGCCGATAAAGCCAAATCTTCCGAGGAATATGGCAACAAAGAAATTCCACCAATTTCCGTTTGATATGCCGGAACTCTGAAATTTGATGAAGAAAAATCTTTTTGAAATTTATCATTCAAAATATTAACCGCTGATTTGCTGGTCAACAGATCATCAACTCTGTCCGTGTAATTATACATCAATCTAGTTAATCTTTCATAAATTTTCCCGGTTAATCCATCGGAAAAAACTATTTCCGTTCGTCCACTTTGACTGCCGTTTAACTTTGTCCCGACAGAAACAACCATTTTTTCAACTTGTTTTTTTGTCAAACGAGATTCTATGACCTTTGCTGTTTTTGTAAGAATATCTTGACCTTTATCGGTTTTCACTTCGGCTGTAAATTTGTTTTCTCCAACGGCCAATTGCTCAATCGGATAATAAACAGATTCAAAAGCCAAAGCCGTCTTTTCTCCCAAATCCAGTCTATTTGCTTGTTTATTTGGTTGAAAAACAAGACTGGAAATAACTTGATCATTTTGTGTTAGCTTATCGCCAAAAACACGCACCTTTATTTCCGGTTGATCATTCAATAAATATTCTTCAGCTAAAACCATGTCCGCAAAAACCGGTAAACTGGCCAACAAATTAGAGGAACCTTTGCCAACCTGCAAATCATTGGCAATGGCTTGGCCTGTAATTCGCCAAGAAGTGATGTTATCTGGCAAATAAAATTCCAAATCTCCTTGGCCGGACGGTCCTGTTTTAATGGTTTTAAAAATCGCCGTATCCGCAAAATCAGAACGACCTTCACCCTTGTCATTATGCACGTAAACGCCCTCGGCAAAGTAAGTATGCTGATTTTCAACTTCAAAATTATAAACCTTTACATTTTGTTTTACTGATTGGATAGAAACAACTGCAATTTTTTTCCCGGATAAATCAAGCAAAGCATCTCCGATCTTTAAATCTTTCGCCAACTGCCAAGCGCCGTTGATAAACATTCTATGTTCTCCGGTAACGCGAATTTTATTATTGATAATCAAATAATCACCGACAATTTTTCCCGTTGTATTAACAACCTTTTCGCTGATCATTTGTCCAAAATTAAACCCGTCAATAGTTAAAATTTGATCACCTATTTTTATATTTTGTATTTCTTTTTCCGATCCATCAGCCATTTGGATTTTTGTTCCGGCTAAAAAACAACCGCCACCTTCCGCTCCAAATCCGAATAATTTAATTTCCTGATGCGATTTATAATTATTTACCCCGCCAGAATTAATCGTGCCATAAACAGCTGACAAGGGATCAACATAATCAAAAACTAACGCATAATAGGCTTCATCAACCAAATTTAAATTAACAGAAGCGGAAACCGGCTTTTGATTCTGGTCAGTAGTTTCAATTTGCAATTTAACTTTTTCCCCAGGTTTATATTTTTCCTTATTCGCGGAAATTTTCACGTTTAATTTTTCATTTTTGGCATAATCATAGAGAATATTAACACGCGATCCATAACTGTCACGAAAATGTTTACCGTCAAAATAAACGGCGGAAACATAAATATTCGGAATTTCTTTTTTAGAAAAAACAAATTGATAATCAGCTGAATTTTTTATTTCATAATCCCGCAAACCGTTTTGACTTTGCCAAAAAAGATAGGCCGGCTTATCAGAGTTGGGTAATTTTTGATCATTTTTTTGATAAACCAACTCAACGAGCTCCCCAACATCAAACTTATAATCATTATTTTCTTCATCATTTAATTTCAAACGATAATTATCCTCCCCCTTATTATAATAATTATAAGCATAAAAACTAGCCGGACTTGGACGATTTTCTTGATCAAAAGCCAAAATATTGACAATATACTCAACATCTTTTTGCGCAGGAAAATCATAAGAAAAATTACCATAATTATCCGTTACTAATTCAAAGTTTTGGCCAATTGTTTCCACTGTTCTGTATGAATATTGCGGATTTACCGTCTTGGTTATAAAATCATAAGTTTCTCCAATCTTTTCCGAAATATGCCGTACTTCGGTAATTGTACCCGTAATTCGCGCATTGGCAAAAACTTCATTCAATTCATTTGAATTATTATTTCCCGCACGTTCATTTAATTTATCAATATCAACATGATACGTCGTGCCAGTTATTTTTACTTGATTCTGTTTTACGTTGCCTTTTACGACAGCAGTAATTAAAGAATTATACACATTATAATTTCCCGAAGCGTAAATTTCCGCCTCTTCCGCATATTCTGATCTTATTTGAAAAGATTGATATGATGGATTACTAAAATTGCATTTATTTTTTACCAAATCACAATTGCCGTTGTTGGTTGCAATTTCAAAGTTAACTTGACCCTGCTGATCCGTTTGTTCATTTTGCAACTTCAATCCTTTTAATGAACTTTTTAAACTTAATTTAGGAACTGAAGTCCCTTCAAAAAATTTCGCGCTAGCGGTGCCAACAAGCTTTTCACCCGCTAAAACATTTTTTTTAGCCAAATTAAGGCTAAGATTATAAGCAGGCTTAACATAATCTTCTATATTAATGTATTTTGTTAAATAATTTTCATTATCAATTTTAATTTTTAATGTATAATATCCCGGATTAATATTTTTTATGGCAAATTCACCATTAAAAAAATTGTCCCTGACTTCCACCTCTTTTTGCACATAAACCGAATTTCGCGATCCAGAGTCATACCAACTATCTTTAGTCAATTCAAGATTAACATTGGTTATTTCCGATTGATTGGCTCTCGGTTTCAAAAACCCCCAAAACATAACGGTATCATTCATTTTATACATCGGGCGATCGGTATAAAAATAGTTCCAATAATTATTTTCTAAACCGAAACTCAAATCTTCCGTAAAATAAAATCCGTAAACAGCCGAGCGATCATTTTTTTTGATAACCAAATATTTTTTTTGAGACTTGTCATTTTTAAACAACTCTTTATTTTTTAAAATCGCAAAACCTTGATTGTCTACTTTAGTTTGAAATTCACTGTCAGGGAAAATCACCTCCGCCCCAGCCGCCACTGTCTCGGTAGTCAAATCATTAATCCAAATCATTGTTTCTTCTGAAAAACTGTTGATAAAAACGGCTAAATCACTCACTTGAAATAGTGCCTGACAGATTTGTTTTTTTTCTTTATCCTGAACACTGATCAAATAATAACCGTTGGGAAATTTATGATACAACGGCAAAAAAGATTGAAAGTTGTTTTTTACAATTTTCAAATCGCCAGAAAAAACCTTATTTAAATTTTCCGTTGGCAATAAAAATTTATGTTTTGAATATGCAATCCAGCTCGGGATATTATCAACAAACTTTTTATCATTGATATACTCTTGAATGCCCGGCAGATTAAAAACTTCAACGTTAACATCAATGTCTTCCTCGTCTTGATGATAACTATAGTTATAAACATCCATCTTAAAAATCGGTTCATCGTTTGACGAAAAATCATTTTCTTCTGGTGCAAATGAAATCTCTTTTTCAAAACTATAATCACCGGCAGTTTCAAATTGAAAAACATAATCTTGTGTCAAAATTTTATCAGATCCTTCCACTGAAACATCTTTGCCGACAATGACTTTATAAATTTGTCCGGGAATTAATTTTTCAGTCGGCGCAAAAACCAAAGTCTTGCCATGAATTTCAAATTTACCATTTACTCTTGGTTCAATTGAAAAATTATTTCTGTAATCTTTCACTCCAAAATGCGAAAAAATGATTTCCACTCCGGTGTTAAGCGGAACAGCGGTGGAACGATCCGCCGGTAATGTCCCGATAACTTTAAATTCATCTTTTACTTGAAAAGCCCAAGAATAATTACGCGCAATTGTTAAACCTTTTTCCGTGACATATGAGGCGTTAATTTTCAAGTTATAAACAATTTTACTTTGTAAATCGTTCTTTGGCACAACGCGAAATTCTTGTTCGGAAACTTTTTCCAAATTAAATTCCACGGCCGGAATGATTTGCAAATTGTTTTTTAAATCGCCAATGTCAATCGGCTGCTTGCTTTTTATAACAAAAGCCGTTCCACCGGAAACACCCAAAGAATCTTGCTCCGTGGCCGTGACAACAAAATTGTCATTGGCATAAGCCGGATTGATAATCAAACCGGAAAAATCATTACCCCAAAACTTGATTGAAGTGATTAACATCGCGACTATTACCAAAGTGGCCAAAACTGGCGATAAATGGCGAACAGTGAACAACTTACCAAAATTAAACTGTAAATTTGGCATAAAACGTTTTTTTTGCCGAGCCGCCAAAATTTGCGCTTTTAAATCTGCTTGAAATTCCGGCGAGGCTGGTTTAATTTTAAATTGAGAACGCATAAGAAAATCTCCTATTCCCGTATACGTTGCTTTGCCGGAATCATTACAGTCAATTTTATTATATTGTTCATTTTTTATGTTATTTTGCATATTTTTGATATAATTTTTCAAACTTTTTTTGGGCTCTATGCAGAAGCACTCCAACATTATTGATTGATATTTGACAAGTTGCCGCTATCTCCGAATTATCCATTTCTGCAAAAAATCGCAGATGCAAAACTCGCTGGTATCTTTTATTCAATTTTCGCAAGACTATATCAACCAATTGACGTTCAACTTTTGCGTCAAATTGCGCCGAAACCTGCATTTCAAAATTGATTTCATCCGTTAATTCAACATCATCGTCAATCGGCAAGGACTTTTCACGACCATGCTTACGATAAAAATCCACCAAACGATTGGTGGCGATGCGATAAAGCCATGTGGAAAATGACGCTTTGCCCGAGTCAAACGATTTTAAATTACTAAAAACTTTTAAAAAAATCTCACTGACCAAATCTTCAACGATTTCACGACAACCAAGCCGCTTATAAAGATAACCGTAAATTTGCGGAAAATAAAAATCATACAAAACAGAAAAAGCGCGATCATCAACAATGGCCTGTTTTACCAATTCAACTTCATTCGGTAAATTTTGTTTTTGTATTGACATAGATGAGACTATTATATAATAGTTTGTAAAGTTTATAAAGTGAGTACGTCACTTTTGGACTGCTAATTATGAGTATTTAGTTTTATCAGAATTACCACTACTCGCAAAAATAAAAAACCGCGCAAGATGCTGCGCGGCGGATATTATTAGTGCAAAATACAAATTTCTACCCAATCATTTTTATCCATTTTAATAAAAAAGGTTGCAACTTCCTTTTCATTCCAAACAAACAAGTCATCATAAATTGTAAGGTGGCCATTTTTTAATAACAAATCCGGCAATAAAGCCCTTTTATTATAAGGAAGAGAAAAAGTCCATTTAAATGATTTCTCGCCAGTTTTTAAAGATAAAGAAACATACCCGTCATGATAATAAAACGTTGGACAAAATTCAACCAAAGGATCTTTTAACAATTCAGTTTTGATTTGTTCAATCTTAGTCTGAACCTTTCTTGATAACAGCTCAACAGATTTTGCACAGGCAACAATATCTTTTGAAAAAAACTCCGTTAACGGTCCATATCTAAGCACATCTATTTTTGTGAGAAGCTCAGGAATACTTTGCTTCTCAATTTATAATTTTGCCAATTTTTTACAAAGATCATAAAATTTTTCCATCTCCGGACTAATTTTGTTTTCCATGACAACCTCCGTTATGTTTGTTGTCGTCAACTTCATTTAAATTCAACAAATTTCCATTTGCCATTTTCCAAATAATAAAATCGCTCAATTTTTTGAAAACGAAAAAGAAAACAATCATCTTCGGCAACAAGCAATCTTTTTTTTCTAAAAATCTTTGAAAAATCCTGATTTGTGTTAAAATTCCCGTGAAAGTAATAGTTAGCATAGCGTTGTTGCTTTTTTGAATTTATCCAACAATTAATACACGCTGAACCAAAACTCAGTATTTCAATTCTGAAACATTTATCAACACTTTTTCGCAATTGATCAATGATCAATTCAAATTTTTTTGTCTCACGATCAACAAGTTCACAACAATTTCGTAAAACATTTTTTTGTTCTTGCATAAGTTTTACTAATTCCAAATCCATTTTGATACCCTCCTAAACCTTCATAGTTTAAACAATAAATAGAAAAACTTCATTTCTTATCATTAAAAATAGCACAAAAAGTTGTCAAAGAACGTAAGAAATGGTATATTAGCAAGAAAAAAAGAAAAGTCAAGGGGAAAATTTAGTAGTAAGTGAGTAGTGCTAGGTGAGTTTTATTGCAACTCATTCACTAACTACCTGCTTAACCACTACTTACCATAAAAAAACCGCGATCAACGAACGCGGTTTTTATGAAAATTATAAAACAAATCAAATCTCTGACGCTTTTTCAATTTTTAAATTGCCACCGACCTCAATTGTTATTTTGTCGCGACGAGAAATTTCTCCTCGCAAAATTTTGTCCGCCAAGGCATTATCAACATGTTCCTGAATCACTCTACGTAATGGACGAGCGCCAAACTTTGGATCAAAACACAATTCCGCCAATTCAGCTACAGCTTCATCGGTAGCAAAAAATTCAATTCCTTTTTCCGCCAAACGCTTGGCGATTTTTTCAATATTTATTTTTGCAATTTGTACCACCTCCACCAATGATAAAGGTTTGAAAACAACAACGCCGTCAAAACGATTTAAAAATTCCGGACGAAAATTATTTCGTAAATATTCTTCCAACAAACGCGTTTTTATTTTATCAATGGCCGTTCCTTTGCCAATTTCATCTTGAATATAATCGGCTCCGGAATTGGAAGTCATTATAATAATTGTATTGGTAAAATCAATCGTGCGCCCCAGTCCATCGGTTAATCTGCCATCATCCAAAACTTGCAAAAAAACATTTAAAATATCCGGATTCGCTTTTTCCACCTCATCAAACAATAACAAACTGAAAGGACTTTTTCTGACGGCTTCGGTCAACTGTCCGGCTTGGTTAACCGCGCCGATTAATTTATCCAAACTCGTTGGGTCTTGATATTCGGACATGTCAAAACGAATCATTGTTTTTTCTTGGCCAAAATAAACTTCAGCCACACTCTTGGCCAATTCGGTTTTGCCAACTCCGGTTGGGCCAAGAAAAAGGAAACTGGCGATCGGTCTTTTGCCTTCACGTAATTCAGCGCGCGCGCGACGTAAACTTTCGGCAACCAACCGGACAGCCTCATCCTGGGCAACCATTCGTTCATGGATCAAATTTTCCAAATTCAAAAGTTTTTCACTTTCTTTTTGAGTAACTTGATTTAGCGGAATTTTTGTTAAAGCTGAAACCACTTCGGCAATATCTTCCGCTTTAACAACTTTATTCTCTCCTTTTTCTTGTTTTACTTTGATAGCGGTTTGTTCCAAAATTTCAAGAGCTTTTTCCGGTAAATAACGATCATGAATATATTTGTTTGACAAAATCGCCGCCATTTCTATCGCTCCATAAGAAAAATAAATTTTATTTTCATATTCAATCGGCCCGCTCTTTAATTCCAAAACGCAAATAGCGTCATTCAATTCCAATTCATCAACATTTATTTTTTGAAAATTTTTATCCAAAGCCGAATTCTCTAGCTTTTGCGTCAACTCTTTTGGTGTAGTTGTCGCAATAGTGTAAACCAAATTTTTTGTCAATAAATCCGCCAAAACCTGATCCAACCCCAGACTTCCATCGCCACTCAAACCAACAACATTATGCAAATTTTCTATAACCAAAATTATATTCCCCGAGACAACAATTTCATCAAAAATCTGCAATAAGCGTTCTTCCGCTTCATTAATTTCCACTCCAGAAGTCAAGGTAGCAAGATCCAACGAAATCAATCTTTTGTCGTACAAAACCTCCGGTATATCTTCGGCAACCATTTTTCCCGCCAAACCTTGAATAATCGCCGAGCGTCCAACTCCGTTATTACCCACCAACAACGCGCCCATATGACTGGCCGTAAAAATTCTAAAAACTTTTTCAAACTCTTTTTCTCGTCCGAGACAAGGGAAAAAAGCGCCTTGCCGACTGGCTTCGGTAAGATCGTCACAAAAATTATTTATCATCGGCGTGGCTACGGCCGTCATCGCGCGATTCATGCCATGTTTTGGTTTAAAACGAGCCCGAGAATTCCAACGCACGAAATTTTGGCGCAGATCTTCTTGACTGCGCAACCAAGTTAAAACATTTTTTATTTTTTGATAACTAATGTCAAATTCAAAAAAAACATCTTCTGCTTTGTCATTTTTTTCCAAAAATTCGTTTTTTTCAACAAAAGCCGCCAACAAATTCAAGGAATCAACTTTTTTTTGGTTATGTTCATAAGCATCAACGTAAGCGGATAAAAAACACAACTTCATTTCCAAACCAAAATAACTTTGCCCCGGCCGACTTATGTAATGTTTATTCAAATAACGGCCTAACTTTTCAAGCCAAACCTTGAAATCCACGCCCAACCTAGCCAAAACCACGGCGCTTTTTTCATTTTGCACCAATCCCGGCAAAAAATGGACTCTGTCTATTTCCTGATGTTGCAACTCGTTTGATATCCGCCAAGTATCTATGATATTTTTTTCCGCATCATAAGTCAAAACCGAAAAAATATCAAGCAAATTTTTATTCTTTTTGAAAATTTTATTCCAATCATTAAAAATAATATCGTTTGTCGGCCGAAAACTTTTCTTTTGGACATTACCGTTTATGGATGATTCAATATCCAAGCGATAATACAAATATAAAAAAATCAGCAAAGAAAACCAAAAATAAAACTTTTCTAAACTCGGTTCAACCCAATATTTAAAGGTGAAAAATTGATTAAAATTATCTTGGAAACCAAAATACGCCAAATAAAAAAATCCGGACAAGCCCAATATCCCGAGAACCAAATTAAAAATTACTCGCAATTTGATGGTAATACGGTCAAAAGACAGTTCGGGATGAGAAAACTTTTTACCAAAATATAAAATTTTATTTTCCAAAAAATAAACCGCGCCCAAATCATGACAAGTCGGACAAACCTTGCCGTCTTCTTGTTGACCGTGGCAAGAAGGACAAATCAGCAAATTGCTTTTTTTTATACTCATAAATTAAAAAGGCTCAAATTAAAAAATATTTCGCCAATGACAAACAAAGGCAAAAGCAACCAAAAAATAAAAAACAACAACGCGAGTATCAACCAAAATAACGCGATTAACGAACGCCCGATCAACTGGAAAAAACGCATCACAAAACTTATCAAACGACCTTGCCAATCAGTCTGACCATACATCGGAACAAAAAGATTTTTTAACCAAATATCAACGCCCAATTCCTCAATCGCGTTGATCATAAAATGCTTAGCCTTGCCAAATGTTTTTTGGGCGCCAAGTCCATACCACCACAAAGGGAAAGCCAAAACATCAAAAATAAATTCTTTCAAAACAAATTTTATTGACTTGATAACTAAATTCTCATTCATATTTTTGCGATTTTATTATAACATTTTTTATAAAATCAGCCAAAATTTATACACTTTAAAAAAACTCGCGTCGTATATTCGCGAGTTGATTCAAAATTATTTTTCCACAATCATCAAAAAAACAGCAAAAACTACTTACTTGCCCTTATTTAAGCAACACGATTAATTTTTCAAAATCAGCTTCACGGTTTTTTAAATCCAGCTCATCGCAATTAACAGCCAAGACTTGACTTTGGGAAAAATTGCCAGCCCATTCATCATAAAGGATATTCAAATCATGCAAATATTTTTCCGAAATATTTTGCTCATATTCCCGACCGCGATTTTTTATTCTTTGCGTTAAATTAGGCACGGAGGCTTTTAAATAAACAATGACATCCGGAGGCGGTAGCACGCGAATGAACGTCTTATAAATATGATGATAAACATCCCAATCCCTTTTACTGATAAATTTTCTTTCAAACAAATATCTGGCAAAGACTTCCGCATTTTCGTAAATCGTGCGGTCAAGAATTATTGATTTTTTTTCCAAACTCATTTGCTGATGATCAATCATTCGCCGAGATAAAAAAAACATCTGCGAGTTGAAAGCGAAACGTTTCATGTCGCGATAAAAATCTTTGATATATGGATTTTGCACCGCCGGCTCCAAATACGGTTTAAAATTAAAACTTTCTGCCAATTTTTTGGTTAACGTTGATTTGCCGATGCCAATGTTGCCGGAAATAGCAATAATTTTTTTCATAAGTAAAAAGCAAGTGTTGAGCCTGCCTGCCCTGCCTACCGGCAGGCAGGCGGCAGGCAAGTAGTGAGTCTTAAGTATTAAGTATTAAAATCACAATTCACTGCCTCACTCACTACTTTTCACATAAATTATTCCGTCGGAGTCAGGAGTATTTTCATTAAACGGTTCCCTGCCTTCAACAACAAAAAGCGAACGATCAAGTTCACGCAAAAACATTGATGGTTTGCCTGAAATATCTCCGAATTTAAAACTGAACGATTTGACTGGATATGATAAATTCAACTCATCCCTGGCGCGAGTAACGGCCACATAAAACAAACGCCTTTCTTCTTCCAAATTCTTGCCGCGCTCCAAACTTTTGTAATGAGGGAAAAAGCCATCGCGCAAACCGATGACAAAAACAAAACGCCATTCCAATCCCTTGGCTTGATGAATTGTTGACAAAACAACCGCCTCGCGATCACTTTGATGTTCCTCGGCGTAACTTTCGCTAAGCATAACATCCGTCAATAATTTTTCCAAATCATCATAACCGGCCGTAAAATTTTTCAACTGGTCCAAATCATCCAAGCGATCGCGATAATTTTCATAACTGATTTTTAAATAATTTTCATAACCGCCGGCCAAAATAATTTCAACGGCTTCGGCAATAAAACCGCGTCCTTGTTTTTTGAGTAAAATCAAATTGCGAAAAACATCCGTCAATCTTTGCCAACTCCCCGCGGCCTCGCCTTTTAAATTCAAACCCATTTCAAACAAATTCGTCCAATCGGTTAACTCTTTTATTTTTTCCACAATCGCTTGCGCTCTTTTTTCGCCAATACCTTGATAAGTAAGCAAAACCCGTTCCCAAGCCAACGAGTCGGTAAGATTTGACCAAATTTTCAAATAAGCCAAAACATCTTTTATATGAGCTTGTTCAAAATATCGCTGACCGCCACGAACAGTAAAAGGAATGGCATATTGACTAAGAATCAATTGCAATTGAGCGCCATGAAAAGAACTGCGATACAAAACCGCCATTTCGTGATAATTTTCACCACGACGATAATAAGCCATTATTTTTTTGGCAACATTCATCGCTTCATTTTCTTCATCTCTCGCACCAAAAAGTTTGGGCAATAAATTATGACTGCGAATCGGTTTTAAATATTTTTTGAATTGATGCTCATTATTGCTGATGCTGGCGTTTGCCAATCGCAAAATTTCCGGCGTGCTGCGATAATTGCATTCAATCTTGCATATTTTCGTTTTTAAAAAAATTTTTGGGAAATTCAGAATATTGCCGACATCGGCTGCGCGAAAAGAATAAATGCTTTGCGAATCATCGCCGACAACTAAAATATTTTGATGAACTTCGGCCAAATGTTTAATGATTTCCGCCTGCAAATAATTGGTGTCTTGAAATTCGTCAACCAAAATATATTTGAATTGATCGGCATACTTTTTTTTGACTTCGGGAAAATCAAGCAATAATTTTAACCAATAAAAAAGCAAATCATCAAAATCCATGACATTGTTTTTCTTTTTTATTTGATCATATTCTTCGGCCAATTGCAAAACTACTTCGGCCACGCTATCCGCAAAGCCGTAATCATCGCGACATACTTCTTCGGCCGAACGATTGGTATTTTTGGAAAAACTCAACATTGACTTTACCACGCTCGGTTTTGGGAAAGTCAATCCGCGAACATTTAAATTTCTGGCCGACATTATTTTTTTTATCAAAGATTCACTGTCCGATTCATCTAAAATGCTAAAACTTTTTTGGAAACCCAAACGATAACAATTTTCACGCAAAATAACATTGCCGATATGATGAAAAGTCCCACCCCACAAACCCTTTGGCTCTTGTCCCATTAATTCACTTACGCGAAAAAGCATTTCCTTGGCCGCTTTATTGGTAAAAGTAACCAATAAAATGTTTTGCGGAGAGACTCCATGTTCCAACAAATAGGCCACGCGAAAAACCAATGTTCTGGTTTTTCCCGATCCAGCGCCGGCCAAAACCAAAACCGGTCCATCGGCCGAAACCGCGACTTCATATTGCTCCGGATTTAACAATTCTTTATAATTCAACATGAATATTTTTACTTTTCAATCAGTTTTATTTTTTTGTTTATTTTTTTTGAAAATTCGCAACCGCAATAATCCTGTCTATGAAATTTTTCTATTTTGGACATTTCAACGGCCTGTTGATATCCATTGTCTTTTTTCCAATCAACATCAATAAATTTCAACCCGTAAAGTTCCGCCACGTCCCGACCGATTTCATTAATTATCGCGCTGTTTTTGTGCGGGCTGATTGTCAACGTGGTAGCCAAAAAATTAAAACCTTTTCCCGCCGCATATTGCGCGGTTTCCGCCAACCTTTTTGCAAAACACAAACGGCAACGTTCTCCTTTTTCCGGTTCTGATTCAAAACCTTTTATCGTTGTCAACCAATCGTCATGATTATAATCTTGTTCAATAAAATCAATCCCGTTTTTTTGACAAAATTTTTTCATTTCATCTCGCCGCCAAATAAATTCCTCTTTTGGAAAAATATTTGGATTGCAATAAAAAACACTCACCGCATAACCGGCTTTTTGCAGTTCTTTTAAAACAAAAATTCCGCATGGCGCGCAACAATCATGTAGCAACAAATTCATATTTAATATCACTTTTTTTTACGAACTTCTTGCGAAACAATTTTTTCAAACCAGCCATGTTCGTCAAGCAATTCCAAAAAATATTTAATCTGTCCTTTTATCTTTTTTTTATTTCTCAAATAATACAACTTTAATCCGAAATAATAAATCAAAACAACAATCGCCAAATAATACAAAGCCCACAAAAACCAATTATTTCGCAAACTCCAAAAACTCACCGCCAACTTGATGGAATCGTATTTTGCGTTGCCGTAAGCATCTTTGACCGTCAATTTGACCAAATGCTCTCCCGGCAAGAAAAAATATCGCAAACCGGAAGTATAAAAAATTTTTTGTTCATCAATAACCCATTCAAAAGTCAAATTCTCGGAAGGCAAATTGGTCGCAACCGAAAATTCATAAATGGCATACGATTTTTCCGAATGCAAGATATGCGCCTCCGATAAAATTTCCGCAGCCAAAACAGGCGATTGAAAAATCAAATTGATTGCAAAAATCAAACTGCCAAGCAAAATTTTTATTTTTATTTTATTTTTCTTCATGATTTAATTGATTTTCCATTGTTTTTTTGGAAAATTTTAGACTTACGAAAAACAAAGTCAACCCGGCAAAAAGAATCGCCAACAAAAGCCATAACCAATAATTTTTCCAAGACCAAAATGATATGGAAATTTTTAAATTGTCAAACAAATAATTTTCAAAAGGACCGAGCACTTTTAATGTAACGAAATATTCTCCAGGACCGGGGAATTCATGTTCCCCGTTAATCACCTTTTCTTTGCCGTCTCCGTAATTCCAAACAAAATCCAATTTATTTATATCCAAATTTTTTACATTTGTGGCAAAACTGAATTCATAACTGTTCCAATCCGCCGCCGAGGCGACAATTTTTATTTCTTTTAAAAGTTCCAATTCCGGCGAACGATAAAACGCCGCCGTTTCATTTTGTTGTTGCTCTTTTTCACTTTGCGTAATAGCCGTTTGTTCTTTGGCCAAAGGAGTAGTTTCTTTTTGAGGACTAGCAACATTTTTTTGTTGAACAACCGGAGGTTTTGGCAAAATAGTTTTCTTTTCCGTTGAATCAACCGGTTTTGGCGATTCTATTTTTGGCTCTTCTTTCCATTTTGTGGAATCATTTGGATAAAAATCATTTTCATCCAAAACACCATCGCCATCACTGTCTTTTTTTACTTGAAAAAATTGCGTTAACGCCGTATTGTTTTTACTATTGCTGTCAGACGGAGAAACTTCCAAAACTTTTATTTCAATATTAAAATCATTGGCCGGAACAATAAAATCAATAAAAACTTCATCGGCCACGCCATTTTTTAAAACGGAAACCGGCGCCTGCCCGATGAATTTGTCCAAAATATAAAACCCGACAATCGCCGTTGCATCAACATCTCCGTAATTGATCACTTTTGAATACGCGCGCACGGATTGGCCGGCCACCAAATTATTCACCGGTTGCGAAAGCGTGATTTTATTTTGATCAACGCCCAAATCACACGTGCCGGCAAATGCCGCTTGCAAAGTCAACAAAAAAAAAGCTGCCCCCAAGCCGATCAAAATTTTAATTTTATTTTTTCGCATAAATCAATTTTATTAAAAAATATTCAAAACTTTTAACGCATTTTTGAATAAGCCGATTACTTTTTGCGCTTCCGAATACTTTAAGGTATAACGTAAATCATGAACGCACATATTGCGAACTTTGTGCGCCCACCAAACGTGACGCAATTTTGGAAACTTATAGCTGGCGACTTTTAATCTTTCGGCCGTGGATTCGCCGGGAAAATACATTGATTTTAAAACATCTTCCAATATCTTATCCGCCTCAATAACCGCCAATTTATAATTCATTTCATGTTTTAACTCCAAAAGATCTTCTATTTTGCGCCAGCGTTCGCGCAAAAATTGCCGGTCAATATTATCATTTTGTTTATTTTTCTTTTTTAAATAATATGCTACGCAAAAAACAATCGCCAAAACCGCGCCAAAAATAATAACAAAAACATCTATTAAAGTGAAATCATAGCTAATTTGCATGGATGAAAAAATTAATTTTGAGATTGTTTTTCCATTTGCCAAGCGAGATTCAATATTTCTTTTTCGTGAAAATCGGCGCCGAGGATTTGCAGACCAACCGGCAATTTTTTTATTTCTCCGATAGGCATAGACAATGCCGGAATTCCAGCGACATTAGCCGGAACGGTATAAATATCGGATAAATACATAGCCAAAGGATCTGCGGATTTTTCACCAAAACCAAACGGCAAAAACGGCGAGGTTGGCGTTATGATAAAATCAACTTCACCAAAAGCTTTTTTAAATTCATCCTTAATCAACTGGCGAACCTTTTGCGCTTTTTTGTAATAAGCGTCATGATATCCGCTTGATAAAACAAAAGTTCCCAAAATCATCCGCCGTTTCACCTCATCTCCAAAACCGAGCGCTCGCGTTTTTTCATACATCTCATTTAAAGTTTCATTTTCCGCGCGAAAACCATAACGCACGCCATCAAATCTGGCCAAATTGCTGGACAGCTCGGCCGTCATTAAAATATAATAAATCGCCAAAGAATATTTGCTAAAAGGCAAATTGATATTTTTTATTTTCAAACCGAAATCTTTTAATTTTTCAACTTGAGCCAACACCATTTTCTTGATTTCCGGATCCAAACCTTCATTAAAAAACTCACTCGGCAAACCGATGATTTTATTTTTTAAACTGGAACCAAGAAAAGATAATACTTCGCTTTCTTTATCAATAATGGTAGAATCAAAATCATCAACTCCGGCAATATTTTCAAAAACAATGGCCGCATCTTCCACTTTTTTGGTCAATGGACCAATTTGATCAAAACTTGAAGCCAAAGCAATCAAACCATGACGAGATACCCGACCATAAGTCGGTTTTAATCCGACCAAACCGCAAAATGCCGCCGGTTGTCTGATTGATCCGCCGGTGTCTGAACCCAAGGCATAAACAGCCAAATCCGCGGCCACGGCGCAAGCTGAACCGGAGCTGGAACCACCCGGAACTTTTTTATCGTCAAAAGGATTTTTTGTCGCGCCAAAAGCTGAATTTTCTCCGCTTGATCCCATGGCAAATTCATCCAAATTCGTTTTGCCGAGAATAATCGCATTTTGCTTTTTTAACTTTTCCACCACTGTCGCCGAATACGGAGCGATATAATGTTCCAACATTTTTGACCCGGCCGTGCATTTCAGCCCTTCCACCAAAATAATATCTTTTATTGCCATTGGCAGTCCGGACAACCAACCGATCTTTTGCTTGGTTTTTATTTTTTCATCAACCAGCGAAGCGACTGACAAAGCTTCATCTTCATTCAAAGAAATAAAGGCGTTCAATTTTTGATCGTCTTTTTTTATTTTTTTTAAATATTCTTCAGTCAATTCCACAGAGGTAAAATCCCCGTTCAACAGACCTCTATGTAAATTTTTTATTGAGCAATTTTGTGGTATTTTCATAAATTATCTATCAAAAACCGCTTTAACTTTTATTTGTCCGCGATCCAAATCAGGGGTCTCGGCCAAAGTTTTTTCGGTATCAAAAATATTGGTCGGTTTGTCAGATCGCAACGCTTGTCCATTTTTTTTATCTGACCATTGTGCTTCCACAGTCACAGCAGGAGTGCTGAATTTTGAGGGCTCTATTTCATTTAATTGATCAAAATAATCAACAATTTGGCTTACATCCGAGCTAAACTGTTTTTTTTCTTTTTCCAAAAGCATTAATTTGGCTAATTTTGCCAAATGCTCAATTTCCGTTATTGGTATTTCCATATATTTATTCAAAGGAATTATACTATTTTTTTGAAAAAATAACAAGTCAAAAAACACCCATAATTTTTTATCTTCAATCTAAAAAACAAAAAAAGTCCCAAATTTTTCTTTGGGACTTCATTCAAACTACGCGAAATCATTCGCCGCGTTCAAACCTCCTTTCATTGCTTGCAAAAGCAAATTCTCAAACTCCTCTGAAATTGCAACTTTGCGGCATGACCATTTTTCTTCTTTTTTTTCAAAACAACAAATTGTTTGGCGTTTTGTCATAAACAAAAAACGCTCAACTTCTTTCCCCAGCAATTGATTCTTTATAAAGAAATCAATCACTCCGCTTTTTAAAACAGCTGGATCCTGATCTTCTTTTTCCGCCCGAGCAATCGCCAGTTGCAAATTCAACCATTTTATTTCCTTGTCAAAAACAAACAACTTTTCCGGATCATAACTTCTGGCTTTTATTTTCGCGCATAGTTGATTGTGATTTTCAAGACAACCAATTAATGACAATCCTTGAATCATAAAACTGCAAATAACCGAATCTCCCATCAAAAAGATGTCTCTTCTAATTTTTTCCGCCTGCATTAAATAAAACTTTTCTTTTTTTTCTATGACTTTCAACAATGCCAAATCAGCGCTTGTTTGTTCCGCCGTTTTTCTTCTGTTAAACGCGTTAAAGCGAGTTATGCTTTGCTTGCCATTTTCATCTTCTGTCAAAAAAAGCCCGACTTCTCCCAAAATTACCATATCACCGTATTCAAAAATCGTTTCCACCCAATCATACAAAACCTTCATGGTTTTTTCATTTTTTAAAAGATTAAACAACATTTCAGGAGTAACATAGACAATGGGTACTTCATAATCTTCCGTTTTTAGATAAATTTGCACGCAAAATTTTCCGACTTTTTCCTCATCCAACAACCGATAATTGAGAACTACCGCGTCTCCCAAATCAACCATTTTTTCCAATAAATCGGAAAGCAATTCCTTGCGTAAACAATCGCTTTTCACTGACATTGCTCTTTTATACCAATTTAAAAAATTATCGTTTGTCATTACTTCCTCCATAATTGAAAAATCAGACAACCGAACATCGTCCAAATAAACAAAACCGCTGCGAACAAACTCAAAAAAAATAAATTCATTTTTCTTTTTACAAAAACCTCATCGCATTCCGCGCTGTTAAAAATGCCCTTCCACCAAAAGTCAAACTGCAACGTAAAATAGAAAAAACCTATTGGCAAAAGATATGCTATATCAAAAAAAAACTGAAAATCCTTATTCGGAAACCCTTTATCTACGAATATTAAAATAAAAAGAACCAAACAATTTAAAAGAGAAATCAGCGTCAAAGTGTTTATCAAAGAAGCCATTAATCTTTGTCCTTGAGAAACAACCATCTTTTTTATCTTAAAATAATAACAAACAATTAAAATTAAACAAACAAAAAAAGTAAAAAAACAAAACAACGGATTAATCAAATGCATGCTAACCTCCAATGTCAAAGATCAGTAAACAATAAATTAGCACCTAATTCTGCTTTTGTAAAGAGCAACTATTTATGAAAAATTCTTATTTAATAAGAAAAGACGCCTCCATTTTGGCGTCCCCGCAATTAAAATGTTAAAAATGTAATTTTTAAAAATGAAAAAATCATTTCAACAATTTTTTAAATTCATTTTCATCTATAATTTTTACCCCCAACTCTTTGGCTTTGGTCAATTTTGTTCCCGCCTCATCTCCGGCAATGACAAAGTTTGTTTTGGCGCTTACCGAACCGCTTACTTTGGCACCAAGATTTTTTAGAATTTGTTTGGCTTCATCGCGAGAAAATTCAGTTAAACTGCCGGTCAAAACAAAAATCTTGCCAGCTAACGCGCTTTTATTTATTTTATTCGGCTTTTGCAAAACAACGCCGTTATCGCGCAAATTTTTTATTAAATTGAAATTATCTTTATCCTCAAAAAAATTTAAAAAACTTTGTCCCGCGACTTGCCCGATGCCGTCCAACTGTTCCAAATCATCAATTTTTATTTTTGTTAATTTATTTAAAAAATCCGTTAAATTTTCCGCTTGCAGATAATCGGCCAAAATTCCCGCTGTTTCTTCTCCGACATAACGGATACCGAGCGCATAAATCATTTTTGCCAAAGGCACTTCTTTGCTTTTTTTTATCGCTTCGACCAATTTAACGGCCGATTTTTCGGCAAATCTCTCCAGCGGTTGCAAATCACCAACGGTTAATTGAAAAATATCAGCCGCATTATTGATCAAACCTTCATTGATCAATTGGTCAACGATTTTTTCGCCAAGACCGACAATATTAAAACCGGATTTGGAAACAAAATGAATTATTTTTTCACGTTCTTGGGCAAAACATTTTGCATTGGAACAATAAATGGCCACCTCGTCATCTTTTCTTTTTAAATCGGCTCCGCAAATCGGGCACTGTTTTGGCTCCTTGATTTCTTTTTCATCGCCATTGCGCATTTTTGTTAAAGGTTCAACAATTTCCGGAATTATATCTCCCGCTTTTTGAACAACAACCGTATCGCCGATTTTGACTCCCAACCTTTTTATCTCGTCAAAATTATGCAAAGTCGCTCGACTTACTTCACTGCCGGCGACGCGAACCGGACGCAAATGCGCTACCGGAGTCAACGCACCCGTACGTCCGACTTGCCATTGCACATTTTCCAAAATCGTTGTCGCTTGTTCGGCCGGAAATTTGTAAGCGCAAGCCCAACGCACATATTTGGCGGCGCGACCGAGACGCCTTTGCCAATCCAGCCGATTGACTTTTATAGCCACACCATCAATTTCATATGGCAGTTTATTTCTTTTTTCGCGCCACTTTTCACAAAAAGAAACTACTCCTGAAATGTCTTCAAACTTTTCATAATTGGCATTAACTTTAAATCCAAACTCGGCCATCTTTTGTAAAGTCTCAATTTGTGTCTTGACCTCAACACCAGAATAAATTGCCCAACAAAAAATATCCAAATCGCGTCCAGCGGCAATTTGCGGATCAAGTTGGCGCACCGAACCGGCGGCCGCGTTGCGCGGATTGGCAAACAACGGCTTGTTGTTTTTCTTTGCCCAAACATTTAATTTTTCAAAACTCTTTTTGGGCATGTAAACTTCACCGCCAAGTTCCAAATCAATATTTTGGTTAATTTTTAAAGGTAAACTCTTAATCGTTTTTACCGCATGACTTACATCTTCACCATAAATTCCATCACCGCGAGTAACGGCTTTTTGGAATATTCCTTTTTGGTAATGAAACGACATATTCAACCCGTCAATTTTTAATTCGCAACTGTATTCCACTTTTTCCTTTTCCGATAAATTCAAAAATCTCTTTACTTTTTTATCAAACTCGTAAATTTCTTCAAAACTAAAAACATCGTCCAACGAGTATTTTTGAATTTGATGTTTGACTTTTTGAAATCCGGCCAAAACTTCTCCGCCGATTCTTTGCGTTGGGGAATCGGAAGTGATCAATTCCGGAAATAACGCTTCAATTTTTTCCACTTCATCTTTTAGGCTGTCTCTCGCCGCGTCGGAAACCATCGGCTGATCCAAAACATAATAAGCGTGATCAATTTCTCGCAGTTGATTTTTTAATTTTTCCAATCTTTTCTTCGCTGAAAATTTATCCATATTTTAAAATTTTAACGCTCGCATTTTAAAAAATCAAGCCAATTCCACCGGCGACAATCAAAATTATCGCCGCTAATTTTCTTAACAAAACTTTTTTGGTCATTTTTTCCGACAAAAAATCCGGTTTTATTTTACTCAATAGATAACTGAAAATAAAAACCAAAATCGGCTTTGTCGCCAACAAAGCCGCCACCAAGGAAACCGGTCCCAACGTTATCGCCTTGCTATAAAAAAGAAAACCCAAAGCGGAAAAAACCGAAACCGCCAAAAGTTTTCGGATTGATCGTCCTTCATGTTTTTCAAAATGCGAATGAGAAAAAAGCAAACTAATCAACAAAGACAAAAATCCGCCTAAACCGATCCCCAAACAAATGGCGGGAAAAGGCAATCCTGACAGTTCTCCCATTTTAATAAAAATATTTCTGGAAGCAAAAGCAAACATCGCCAAAAAAGAAAAGCCATGCAACAAAGAAAATTTGCCGACTTTTTGCCAAGAAATAATCCACGCGCCAGCAATAATCGCCGCAATGGCCAAATATTGATAGAAAAACAAATTTTCACGTAAAAAAACATACGCCAAAACCACGACCACTGCTGGTTCTACCACCAAAATCGGCGCCAAGGTTGAAACTTGTTCGTTTTTCATCGCCAAATAATAAAAATAAGTGGCGACAAAATAAATCGCTCCGGCCGCCAAGGATAAACCGAAATATTGCGGATTGAAATTTTTTATCGTAACCAAACCAAAAACAATCAAACATAAAAATTGCGCGAAACTGAAAACGGCCGTATCAATATAAGGTTCACGAATTTCTTTCTCCACAAAATGCTTATCATAAATATTGACAATGGACCAAATGAAAATTGTGGCCAGCGTTAAAATTATCCAAAGCATAAATAATTTTTATTTTAAAATTTATTTTTTTAAACTTTTTTCCGAAAAAACGACATAATCAAACAAACCAAACAACGGCTTGCGACGAGGCATGACAATAGAAAGCTCCATCGCATTTTCATTGACTTTCCCAATAGTTTTTATTGTTAAAAAATTCGGCAAAGGCAATTTCTCACCTCTTAAATTTTCCCCGGAAAAAAACCGCGCCCGTAAATTTCCGGCGTCTTCTTTTAACGCCTTAATTCTTACAATATAATTTTTATTAGCCTGCGGAAAATTCAAAATAGAGTCTCCGCCGACAAGCAATATTTTTTGCACCGGCAAATCGGCAATGGCCATGTCTTCGGCAACTGAATCCGGTTTAAAATCACCCTGCGCAAATTCATAAAAAGTCGCTTCCAGCCAAGTTGATTCGTTTTCCCATTGCAAAGAAATTGATTCCGCTCCGGCCGTCAAATTATTTTTCGCGTTAAATAAATCAAATTGCGCGGATTGTTCCGCCGGTAAAATTATTTTTAATTCTTTTTGTTCATCGGTTAAAAATTGCCAAGAACAACTTTGCGAGACAAAACAATCCTCATAATCGGGAACAACATCCTCCTTTCTTACCAAACGCAAAGCGCGCTCCAAACCAGACTCGGCCGAATAAAAAGCCTTCGCTGAATTAACCAAAGAACCGGTGTTATTGATATTGTTTCTAACCAGTTGACCAAGAAACAACAAACTGGCCAAAATGCCGGCCACAAACAAAACGGTCAACAACAAGACATTGGCTTTTTTAATTTTAACGACCATAAATTCTTGAACTTACCATGGTTTGCATGGAAAAATTTTTAACTGTCTCCGGACTTTCTCCATTACTCTCGGCCAACACCCAAATTCTTATCAACGGTTGATTGTCCGCCGCATATTTTTTTAATTCCCAATCATAAGAAAAAGGATCATTTTTCGGCCAAATATCAAAAGAACAATCTTTTATCGCCGTCTCCGAACCGGTCAATGGATTAATTTTTCCGGCTGACTCAATTTTTAACGAAGAACTTTCATTGTCGCAAAAAATTCTCATTATTTCATCATCATCGCCTTTTAAATATATTTCCGAATTATCCCTGTTTTTATTCAACTCGTAAGCTAAAGGATAATCTCTTAACATACTTGAAATTTGATTTATCGCCAAAGACAATCCCATCTGACTTTTTTCCATGTTTAAATATTTTTTTTCGTTTTGTGAATTTCGCAAAAAAAGATCGCTCATCACCAAAGCGCAAGTCAAAAACAAAGACATGGCCACTAAAATTTCAACCAGTGAAAACGCTTTTGTTTGTTTATCTCCAATCATAAATTTGTTCGGTTAATTCAACTGTACGCCAAAAATCTCGCTCCCACCATTTAACAAAAGAAAATATTTCCATACCGATAATTTTACTTTGACAAGTCTGACCGGAAAAACAAACCCCGTTTTGGCATTCTTGATTATTTTTACAAATCGGTCTCAATTCCAACGCCCTATAAAATTCCGTAGGCTCCGAACCGCCATTATTGACATAGCGACCGTTGGCGTCAATAAAAACACGACAACTTTGATCAACCAAACATTGAGAAAAATCGGCTGACAATTCATTCAAAAAAAATCCTTCTTTGTTTTCATCATAATCAATAACATACCTTCCGGCGGGAGAAATCCCACTGTCCCAATAAAAACAATTTTCCGAATCAGTCAAACTTGCACAACCTTTTAACCAATTTGAATCTCTGATATTTCTCGCAATCTCAATGTTTTCTTTTGCCAAAAACAAGGCTTGTTCACGCCGAAAAGACTGTTTTTGATAAGAGGAAAAGCTGATCGTTCGCGACAAAAAAGCCATAATAACCATAATGATTATGCCAATCGCCAAAATCGCCTCCAACAAAGTTTGCCCAGATAAAATTTTTATTTTTCTTTTTTTCATTTTTTATTGCGAAATTCAATGATACTCGGTTATCGCGCCGGTAAATAAATCAATTTTTACGCTCTCGTTTAACTCGTTTTTTTTATCGCTTATGGTTAAAACTTTGCTATTTTTTTCTTGACACGAAAAAGAATTTTTTTCATTAAGACAAACGGAAAAAACTTTCGCCGCCACGGGATAACACAAACCAAAAGGTTGGTCCGATTTTGCGAAATCAACATTCGGTTCAAAAAAAACCGTTTCTATTATTTGATCATTATCATTAAAAAGACAGTCCTCGCCAAATTCGGCGAATAAAAAATATTTTTTGGGAATTCCCAAACTGTCTTCATAATACAAACCATACATTTGCGGTTTTTCACCATTTGTCATTTGTCCGGTTTGGGCTTTTACTTGCAACCCGCGCAAATGATTAACCATTAAATTCATCTGCTTTGCCAACTGTTTTTGCGGATTACCGGTAGCCAAATATGTTCCGCCAACGGCCAAAATAATGGCCAACAAAGAAACACTTATCAACATTTCCAAAATTGTAAATCCTTTTATTTTTTTCATAACATTGAGATATACCAATCAATAATCGCCTGACCGAAAAAATAAGCGATCAATGTCGCCGGAACCAAAAAAACGGCCAGAGGAATTTGGCTTTGACTGCCCGCTTTTTTGCTTAATAACAAAATCAAACTTATAATCGCTCCGCCAAAATATGCCAAAAAAATCGCTAAAATTATATTTGGGAAACCCAAAATAACGCCCATAAGCAAACCGATCAAAATATCTCCGCTACCGATCCAGCGGCCTTTGGAAACAAGATATTGAACGCCAAAAAAAGCCACGCCAATAAAAACAGCCAACAAAACATTGCCTAAAAAGGGCAACAAATGGCTCGGAACGAAAATATTGCATAATAACAAAAAAGCGAAATATATTCCGGCCGTCCAATAAATAACCGCGTCATAAACAACCATAAAAAACAAATCAGAGAAAAAAACAATTAACAAAGAACTTATTAAAAAAAATCTTAAAAACAAAAATAAAAACAAAAAAGGTTCAGCCAAAACAGTCAATCCGCCAGTTTGATAAACGACTAAAACAAAAAGCCAGCCAGTTATAAATTCAACGATTGGATATTGCCACGAAATTTTCACTCGGCAATAATGACAACGCCCTTTTAAGACAAAAAAACTTATTATCGGCAAAAGATCGCGCCAACGCAATTCATGGCGACAGCAAGGGCAATGAGATCTTTTTTTTATCAAAGATTCATTTTTTTTCAAACGAATAATTACGACATTTAAAAAACTGCCGATAATGGCGCCAAAGATAAAAATAAATAAATAAAAAATCAAAGACATTGAATTATCCGACACTATTTATAATTGTTAATTAAATATTTCCAATCATTTCCACCAACCGATTGGCATATCCCCATTCATTATCATACCAAGCCAAAATTTTTATCAAATTACCGCCAATGACTTTTGTAAAAGGCAAATCAATAATTGTTGAATAAGTCGTGCCCAAAATATCCGCAGAAACCAACTGATCTTCTGAAACCCCGACAATACCGCGATATTTAGCGCTTTTTGAGGCTGAAATAAACACTTTGTTCAATTCGTAGACAGTTACATTTTTTTTCAAAACAGCCACAATGTCGGACAAAGAACCGCAAACCACTGGCACGCGCACAGAAATGCCATCAAATTTATTTTTTAATTCCGGCAAAACCAAAGTCGTGGCGATAGCCGCGCCGGTCGTGGATGGAATAATATTTTGCGAAGCGCTGCGACCTTCGCGCCAATCTTTTTCATTGGCCGAATCAACCGTTCTCTGGCTTGCGGTCATGGCATGGATGGTTGTCAATAAAGACTTTTCCACCCCGAACTTTTCATCCAAAATCGCCATAATCGGCGCAATGCAGTTGGTTGTGCAGCTGGCGTTGGCAATAATTTTTTCACCCTGCGCTTTTTCATGATTAACCGATTTTACAACGGTTAAAATATCCGGACTCTTGGTCGGTGCGGAAATAATCACTTTTTTGGCGCCGGCCACCAAATGTTTTTCCGCTTCTTCTTTTTTGGTAAAACGTCCGGTGCATTCAATAACCACATCAACATTTAATTTTTTCCACGGTAATTTGCTCGGATCAGCTTCATGCAACATGGCAATTTTATTTTTGCCGATCGTTAAAACTTCTTTTTGTAAAATAATTTTATTTTTGTAATTGCCATAGACAGAATCATGTTTCAACAAATAAACTGAATTTTCGCTGGACGCCAAATCATTTACCGCCACCAAACGCAAATTTTTTTTGGCACAAATAATCTTTAACGCGGCCCGGCCTATTCGGCCAAAACCGTTGATAGCCACATTTAACATAATTTTAATTTAAAATAAGACAATTAATAATAATTTCACTTCCCTTGCATTATATCATAAAAACAAAGACAAATAAAAAACGACCTGTCAATAAACAGGCCGTTTTATCATTTTATTTTAGAAATTTAAATTTAGTCAAAACAGCTTGCACAATTTCCTCGGGAATCAAGATTTCACCATTTCTGACCGTTCGGAAAAGCAATTCCGCGTAGTTGCCGGACATTGAGGCCACCACCGCCACATAATCATTATTATTTTTTTTAAAATCATACCTTATGGCCGGCCGACCGTCTAACGAAATATCTTCGCCAATTTGTTTTTCATAATCATTGCCATTTTTGATAAAAATCCGCAAATCTCCGTTTTCTATGCTTTCACTTGATCTGTTCCTGCCATCCAAATAAAAATGCATCACTTGCCGACTATCATCAACTCTTTTGCCCCATTCTACCGGCAAAAACACATTAACTCCGAATTTTTCAAAACCCGGCCATGCCGCAAAAAGATATTGCGGTTGTTCTTGATTTGTTTTTAAAATAGTTTCATCGTCTCTCGCGATAATCAATTCATTAACCGCATTATTTATCATGACTTGGGTGGCTCTTACTTCCAAATACATTGCGCAAAAAAGAGAACTGAACGCGATAAAAACACAAAAAAACAAAACCAAAGCCATAATCGCCACGCCTTTGTAATAGTGCAAATCGCTTTTTAAGGCAATGATGTTTTTTTCCGATTTTTCCGATATTGCCACCGCCGGCGCAATATCTTTTTTGCTATTTGTTTTTGTTTTTATTTTTGGCATAATCAATGATCTTATTTCCGATTATTATTATAACATTGTTTATTGATTTTGAAAAATAAATCCGGTCAAAAAGTTTTCCCCACCCTCGTCCATGACCAATTTCCGAACGATTATATACCAATTTTTATTTGGGAAAAAAGCTTCAAACGATAGCTCTGTCCCCGGTTGATTAATGTCAAAAAATCTATACATCAAATATTTTTGACCAAGCACATTTTCTTTTGTCTCGCAAAAACGCAATTCCCCCGCTCTGATTTTTTTCACCATTTCAAAAAGATCGTCGCGACAGCTTCCCGGCTCGGCCATTGGCAAAAGATTCTTTATATATTCATACTCCTTTTTTAAATCATACCCGCCAAATTCAACCTCCGGATGACTGGGCTGATTGACAAAATTACCGACACATAAATTTTTCACGCAATCATAATTAAACAATCCCCAATCAAACGGGTTTTTGAATTGAAAATCATAATTTTGATTTTCAAAAAACAACCAATTTCTGGTTTTGGCAACAAAATTTTGCGCCACTGCCGTTGTCGGCATAGGCCGACTTTTCAATTCCTCTATTTGTCGGTGCGTTTCTCCAATCTCATCATGAATATTGAATATCCACAAATTCAAATTTCTTAATGACGATTGAAAAAACCAAATCCCAAACAAGATTGCCAAAACAAACAAAAACGCCAGAACAATTTTAAAAATATTTTTATTTGATTTTTGCTCTTTTTTTTTCATAAGCAAATATCATTCGGCCAAACGCAAAACAACCTCATTTAATTTTTTTTGTAAAAGTTTTTGTTGACTTACTTCAAAGCTTTTGAAAAATTCCGCTAAATAGTCACGCAAAAAAGCCAAATGACGATTTACCGGATTTTTGTCAAAACATTGCAAACGTTCTATATCGTTTTCAAAATCATCCCAATAAGCCTCCTCTTTCTTTTGACTGCCATTTTTTATCATTTCCAAAAACTTATCACTCAACTGTTCAAAAAATTTCACCAAACAACTCATCTCTTTTTCAATAAAATCTTTTTTTTCAGCAAAAATCTTTTCCGTTGATAAATTCGCTTCCATAGCTTCTTTTTCTCTTTGCAAAAATTGCCGAAAAGCGTTGACGCAAGCGTGGTGAATAAAACGAAAATTTTCAAAAAGACCGACCTTGTCCAAACCGGATTCAGCGACTTCGTCAATCGCCAAATTCATTTCGGCAAAAACATTTTTCGCCCAACTTGTGCGCAAAGCGTTGCGACTTTTTTCCGCTAATTTTTCCTGCTTTTCCAAAGACTTTTTTTCACCCAGCAAAAATGCCAAGTCATTATTTAACTCCGTTATTTCTTTTTCCAAATTTTCACGAAGTTGTTGAGTGCCGGCCAATGCCAGCTCCTGAATTTTACTTTTTAACAGCAATCTTTTTTTTACCCTTTCTTGGACTATTTGCGGATCTTCCCATTGATACAATTCAATATTTTTATACAAATAATCGTCTTTTTCAACCGGAAAATTTTCACGATTCAAAAAATTTTCCAGATTTTGACAAGCGTTAACCAAACAATTTTGCACAGTCAATTCTTTTACTTTTTTGACAAGAATTTCTTGTTCAACAACTTTGGCTTGATTTTCTCTTTGTTTTAATGAATAAGATTGTTCCATATATTGATAAATGAATCTTTATATTTAAATAGATCCTTTCCGGTAACAAAAACAAACAAAGTCATCAATAAAAAAAATCCGGCGGTGTGCACAATTCTTTCAACTTTTTCATTGGCCGCTTTTCCTCTGATTTTTTCCACCAACAAAAATAAAACTCTTCCGCCGTCAAGCGCCGGAAAAGGCAAGAAATTTATTATGGCCAAATTCATTGATAACAAAGCCATAAAATTCAAAATATAAACAAAACCCAATTTCGCAACCTGCCCAGTCATGGCGGCGATGCCAATTGGTCCGGCCAAATCAACGCCGATCGGCTGATGCTGAAACAAATTGACAAAAAGATGAACAAAACCGGAAATAATCGCCCAAAACATAAAACCGGTTGCCAATAAACCTTGCCAAATAGCTTCGTACCAAGGATATTTGATTGTTCCGCTATTCACCAAACTTACTCCCAAACCATATACTTCGGAATCGGGCATTTTATCAGTCTTGGCGCTCAATGTCATATCTTCGCCAAATCTATTTATGATTATTGATACCACTTGATTTTGCGGTTGCGAAGTAAAAGCTTGCAAATCACTAATTTTCGCAAATTTTTTTTCATTGAGACTCACGATAATATCTCCCACTTGCAAACCGGCTTTTTCCGCCGGGCTGCCTGACAAAACATTCATTATTTGAATATTTGATCCGGCCGTTCCTTCATCTACGGGAGCCGGAGCGCCGATCATGTAAACAACTGACAAACAAACAAAAACCAAAATAACATTCATGATGACTCCGGCGGAAATTATCAACAATCTTTGCCAAATTTTTTTGCAAACAAAACTATCAGACGCATTTTGGTCCTCGCCGTTTTCACCTTTGATTTTTACAAAACCGCCCAAAGGAATCCAGTTTATTGACCAGACGGTTTTTTCTGATTTTATTTCATCAATATTTTTATTTCCCCAAAAAAACTTCCACCGACCATTGATTTTTTTCCAACCGCATAAACGCGGCGGCAAACCAAAACCAAATTCATCGCATTTCACGCCAAACTTTCTGGCCGTGGCAAAATGACCGAGCTCATGAAAAAAAACCATGACGCTCAATATGACCAAAAATAAAATTATCGTGGTAAGCATAATTCAATAATTTAAATAATAGAAAAAAACAAAACAACAAAACGACTTGTCTTTATTATAACACAACTTTTTCAATTTTTATTCTCCTGTGCAAAAAACTTCGTGCAACGCGTTCAAAAATTGCATTTTTATCGGTCACGCAATAGCGGACAGAACCTTTTTTGCTTAATGATTTCTCAATTTCAGGATGTCTGCGCAAATAATCTTTCAAAGACTCGGCAATAATTTCCCCCGGATCAAAAACTTGTATTTTATTTTTTAAAATATTTTTAAAAGATTCCAAAAGAATCGCGTAATGCGTGCAACCGAGAATCAAAATATCAACTTTTTCTTTTTCAAAAATTAGCAAATATTTTTTTAAGATTGACACCGTCTCCGCTTGGTTATCCCAACCCTCCTCTATTAACGGGACCAATAAAGGTGCGGGCGATTCAATAATTTTTAAATTTTTATTTAATACGCTGATTTCTTTTTTATAAGAATGAGTTTTAATTGTCCCCGTTGTGGCAATCACTCCAACTTTTTGGTACAGTCCTTGAGCAACGTATTCAGCCAGAGGTCTAATCACACCCAAGATATTTTTTACGCCACGATTTTTTAATTTTTTCAAATAACTCTTTTGTAATTTGCGCAAAGCCTTGGACGTGGCCGTATTGCAAGCGATAATAATTAACTTGCACCCCTGATTGAATAAAAAATCACACGCTTTTCGCGTCAATTTATAAACAGCTTCATCAGATCGATTGCCGTACGGCACATGCAAAGTATCTCCCAAATAAAAATAATTATACTGTGACAACTTTTTTCTGATTTTTTGCAAAACAGCAAGTCCGCCTAATCCCGAATCAAAAACACCAATCATTTGATTTTTTATTTAATATTACTTTGTTAAATCACCGGCAACCATTATTCAAAAATGAATTTTTTTAACTCCGAAAATTTTTCTTTCAACAATTGTTCATTGTCCGCTTCCAAATTCAAACGCAACAATGGTTCAGTATTGGAACCGCGTACGCCAAATCGCCACTCACCCATTTCAAAAGAAACACCATCATAATCTTGCACCAAATATTGGGCGTAAACTTTTTTTATTTTTTCAATTACTTCATCTTTGTTTTCAACCGTAAAATTAGTTTCTTCCATCCTAGCATAACGCGCGTATTTTTTTATCAATTCGGAAAAGCTAATCGCATATTCTCCCCATTTTTCCAAAACGAGCAAAGCCGCAATAATACCGCTATCAGCGCGATAGTTATCGCGAAAATAATAATGCCCGGAATGTTCCCCCCCAAAAATCGCTTTTGTTTCCGCCATTTTTTCTTTAATGAATGAATGTCCGACTTTAGTCATTATAGCCTTACCGGAATATTCTTTGGCTATTTCCGGCACGACTTTGCTCACATTAACATTATATAGAATAGTTGAACCCGGCTCTTTTTGTAAAAAATTTTCAGCAATCAACGCCGTAATCCAAGAACTGTCCACCGATTCACCCTTTTCATCAAAAAAGAAAACCCTGTCCGCGTCGCCGTCAAACGCCAATCCCAAATCAGCCTTTTCTTCTTTTATCTTTTCAATCAAAAAACGATTGTTTTCTTTCTCTATCGGATTGGGTTGATGATTTGGGAAATTACCATCAAGCTCAAAAAAAAGCGGTTGGCAATCTATTTGTAATTTTTCAAAAACCAAAGGACACAACGCTCCGGCCATGCCATTGCCAGCGTCAATGATAATTTTTTTATTTTGTATTTTTGTTTGATTAATAAAAGTAAGAGCGTAATCGCTGAACTCTTTTAAAATATTATCTTTTTTTTCTATTTGTCCAAGAATTTCCTTTTCCAAATAATCTTTATTTAAAACATTATTTTTAATTTCCAAAAGTCCGCTGTTCTCACCGATCGGCATAGCGCCGGCGCGACAAAATTTGACTCCATTAAACTCTTTTGGATTATGCGAAGCGGTAATCATCGCTCCGGGCAAATTATATTTCCCCGCCGCAAAATACAAAGCGTCCGTGGAAACCAACCCCAAATCCAAAACATTGACCCCTTGTGAAATTATTCCTTGTATAAAAGATTGTTTTAACTCCTCGGTTGACAAACGCATATCGCCACCAACCAAAATTTGTTGATTTTGCGCAAAATCGGCAAAAGCTTGCCCGATTTTTTTTATTATTTCCGGATTTAATTCCGCTGGATATCGGCCACGGAAATCATAAGCCTTGAAAATAGATTGATTGATCAACATAATTTTGACGGTTATATCACAGTATTATATAATATTAGCATAAATCTATAATTTTTATAAAGCAAGTCGCAATCTTGCTGTTTTGTAAATTTTATAAAAACAAATATGGCCGTTCCCCAAAAAAATAATAATTCAACCGCTCCAAACACCGGCGGCAAAACCGGCCCGAATTTCCAAGCTTACGCCAGAGGAATTAAGGGCGGCATCAATATCGCCAGAGGTGACAAAAACGATTCCCCGGAAACAAAAAAACAAAACGAAAAGGATCTTGGTCAAGGAGCAAGCAAAGCAGTCGCTGATTATTATTCAGGAGGAAAAGCTTCCCAAGTAATGGAGAAAGTGGAACAAATTCCTATAGCCCAAAAAGCGACGGACAAAGCCTATTCCAAAGTAGGCAAAGATTTGCGACCGATAGCCGAAAAAGTCGGGAAAAAACTACCGAAATGGTTAAAAAAAGACTCCGGCCAAAACAAAAAATCGCCACGCCAAAAAAGTGTGGCAAAAGAGTCGGAGCAAAAAGCCGCGATTTCCGACAATAATAATCCACAGGGAAAAATCAATCCCCCTGAACAAAAGGGTGATAACAAATCCGCCAAAATTTTAAATTTTAATCAATCGCAAAAAAATCAAAATCCAAATGGTGAAAAATCCTCCCCCTCTGCCATGAATGCCCAAGAAAAAAATCAACCGCCGGCGCTTGTCAAAAAAATTGATTTGCCGGCAAACGAGAACTCTGCTAATTCCCAAAAAACAAATATAACCTTGGATATTCCGATAAATATTTCGGCAAAAAAAGATCGCCGAGACATTGCCAATTCAAAACAACAACTGCGACAGAGGAATCAAAACGAAATTCCCAATGACAAAGATCAAAATAAATCCCAAACGCAGCAACAAGAAGCTGCCTACGCCAAAGAATTAAAAAGAAAAAAAAATTTAGCCGCCAAAAATAAATCCACCGGTGGAGCTAATTTTCAACAAGCGCAACAAAATCGGCTAAATCCGCAAATGGCGATCAACCAACAAACGGCTGAAAAACCATTGGAACAGTTTTATGGTAAGTCAAACGATTCCAATAAAAACACTCCTCAAAAACAAGATTCAAAATCACCGTCCAATAATATTGCCAAAGCCAATTCCGAAGCGCAGCAACAGCGAGCTTTGGCCTCGTCCACTCGCGACGCCAAAAAAAAATCGCAACAAGAAGAAATTAATCAAACAAAAAAACAATCAACAAATCAAAATGGTCAAAAACAAGAATCATCGCACAATCCGCTCAATAATTTATTAAAAGAATTGAAAAAAAAATTATTTCCTGACAGTTTTAAATTTCTAAAAATGCCCGAAAAAGCCAGCCCTTTTTCTAACGTAAAAAAAAACCCGGCTACTTCGGCCGTTTCAAAAGTCACCCAAGTTATCGGCAAAATGCTTTTACGATATTTGTACAGTTGTTGTCTCTTTATGATATTCATTATCATTATCGTCATTCTCGTGGCTATGATTTTTAAACTGGCCACACTTGTTTTTGAAAAAATATTTGAATATTTATAAAAAAATATATGAATTTACAAAATTTAAATTGGAAAAAATTAATTGCACCGATTATTTTTTTATTAATGACCATTGTATTTGGTTTAGCTTTGTATTACCTGTTTTTTAAACAAACGCTGGTAACTCCGCCCGAAGAAAAACCCGCTGAAATAAGCCAATTGCCGGCCACAACCGAAGGACAACAACCGGGTATAACCGAAGTCGGTGAAGAAGGAGCCCCCTCCGCTTTGCCGACAAAAAGCATTACACAAATCAAAGCACCGACCCAAGAATTGACAGCCAGCCCAATAGCCGCCGGCGGCTTGACTTCTGTCGCCACTTTGAGTTTTGAAAAAGCGGACAAGATTTCAACTGATGAATCAGGACAAAATCCTCTAATTTACAACGGTGATACCGGTGAGTTTTACATTATTGACAATGAAGGAAACAAAAAAACTTTAACTTCAAAAATTTATAAAAACGCCGAAGAAGTCATTATCGCTCCGGACAAAAAAAGGGCGATTTTGGAATTTCCCGATCAAACAAACATTTATTTCAATTTTGAAAAAGACAAACAAGTCACTTTGCCAAAAGAATGGACTGAATTCAGTTTTAATTCCACGGCGGAAAAAATTGTTTTCAAAAATATGGCCATTGATCCGGAGCAAAGATATCTGGGGTTTGCCAATCCGGACGGATCCGGTTTAAAATACATTGAATCACTCTCAAACAAAGATGATCAATTGATTATTGATTGGTCTCCAAATGAACAAATTTTGGCTCTTTTCAAAAATAACGGCACGGCTACGACCAGCAAAATTTATCCGATCGGTCAAAATGGAGAAAATTTCAAAGCCATCACGATCAATGGATATGGACTCAATTCCCAATGGTCAAGCACCGGACAAAAACTTCTTTACAGCGCTTACAGTCCATATTCGGACAACAAACCTCTTTTGCACATTGTTGATGCCGCCGGAGAAAATATCGGCGCCAACAACAACAGTTTAAAAATATACACTTGGGCTGACAAATGCGCTTTTGCCGATGATAATACGGTTTATTGCGCCGTGCCAAAAGAAATGCCTTCCGGCGCCGGCTTGGTCAGACGCTTGGCTGATCAAGAACCTGATTATATTTACAAAATAAATTTAAAAAACGGAACAAAAAGTTTTATCGCTGAACCTGATGGCGATTACACAATAGAACAAATCCAAGTGTCGGAAGATCAATCCAAACTTTTTTTCACGGACAAAAACAGTTCCGCGGTTTATCAAATCAAATTAAAATAGTTTATGCAAAAAATCGCCAAGACATTTTTTATTTTGTTGGCAATATTTCTTTTTTGTTTAGCAACAAATCCCGCTTCAGCCGAAGAAAGTTGCGCCAGAGATTCGGACTGCGCCATCTATGAACAAAATGGTTTAAAAATGTTTTGCGATATCCCCGGAGGACAATTTGAAGGTTTATGCTCAATCCCAAAATCAACCGGCGAACCTTGTTTATATAATGAACAGTGTCAATCGCAAACATGTTATCAAGGAAAATGCGTTATCCCCGCCGGACAAACTTGCCCCGAATCTCCGGCCGATTGCATTTCCGGAGAATGTCTTGATTTATTGATTGGCAAAACCTGTATTTGCACCAGTCAAAATCACTGTCCAGATGATAAATTTTGCAGTTCTTTTAAAAGTTGCGAAAAAAAGTATCCAAACGGCGCCAGCTGCACGGAACAAACACAAATGGCCTGCCAGTCGGGAACATGCGACATCCCTATTGGCGAAACCAACGGCAAATGCGGCATTTTATCCAACGTCAACTCTGAACCAACAACTCCAACAGAGCCATTAACCAGCGCCCAGACAAAACTTACCGCGCCAGAATTAACTATTCCCATACCGGGATTTAGCGGATTTTCCCAACAAGAATTAAAACAAGGAGAACTAAACGGCTTTGCTTGGATTCCTCAATATATCACCGCGGTTTTTAATTATGCCATCACCATAGGCAGTATTTTAGCTGCCGTCATCTTGTTGGTTGGCGGTGTAAATTATTTGTTGGCCGGCGCAAATATTACCCAACAAAACACGGCCAAAGATACGATTATCGGCGCTTTGGTCGGTTTAATTATTTTTACGTCAAGTTATCTTTTGTTAAAATTGATAAATCCGGCTTTGGTTACTTTGGAAAGTATGTCCATTGATGTTTTACAAGAAAATTTATTGGATCCTTCAATTGTGGAAACCCGCAGCTTCAATCCTCCCGGCCGTTCCGACAAAACCACTTTTCTTTGCAACGCTGCTGGCAAAGCCATTCATAGAAAAACCGGCAAATTACTTGATATCTCCAAAATACGCGGCAATGGCTGGGACTTTTCTCCGCATTACGGACAAACAGGCATTCCTTTTTACGAAACGGATCACGGCATGATGCAAAGAACAAGAACTCCCGATCTTATAATAATTCACACCACAGCCGGAAATAATTTTTTAAACGCTTCATCCAAATACGGAGGACCGGCCGTCCATTATTTGGTTGATCGCAATGGCGATGTCGCGCAACTTATTTATGAAGAACAATATACTTATTCAGTCAAAAACAAAGACGCGGCCAAACGCGCCATCAGTTATGAAATTGTCAATTTATATGATGTTTGCGGAGGCATAGGTTATCAAACAAAAAACCGCCGAAGATTCGGTGTTGATCCGGAAAATATTTACAAAAAACATCCTCTTTGTCTTGATGTCAAAACAATAACCGCCAAACAAGTCAATGGCACTTGCCCTTGTGCCAAGCTTGAAAACCCAAAATATAAAAAAAAATGTTTTGAAGAATTTTCTTCTGATCAGTTTGCGGCCGTTGCCAGATTAACTGCTTGGGTCGCCAAGAGATACAATATTCCAATTGTTCATCCAATAGACACCAACCCAACGCAAGGCAAAAACTGTCCCAGCAGTTCAACTTTTGGTTATTGTTGGAATGGCGCCGCCGGCATAGTCGGACATGCTGACCTGCAAGGCGATACTCACGGCGATCCGGGTCCGGCTTGGGATTGGGACAAATTTCTTGATTTGGTAAAGAGCTATCAATCCAGCGTGCCAAGCATTACCTTTAACGCCAAAGATTATAATGACAATCTTTTTAAATAATTATGAAAAAATTAATTTTTATATTTTTCTTGTCATTGTTTCCATTGTTGCCGATTCAAGCCGCAACTTGTCTAACTGATCTGGACTGCCAAAATTCCGGCGATCAAGAATATTATTGCAAATTTCCGGAATTTGGCGATACCACAGCCGGCGAATGCTCCCAAAAAGAAAATTCTTTGGCCTGTCAATCTGACAGCGATTGCCTTACTGGGAAAAACTGTTTTAACGGCCTCTGTAAATTTCAGGGCGGAGCCGCCTGCCCAACCGATCAAAATGATTGCGTTTCCGGAAAATGCGCGCTGGGAAACACTATTTTTGGCATAGCGCAAACTTGCACCTGTGCCGGATCCGAACATTGCTCCACCGGCAATTATTGCGGTTTGGATAAAAGTTGCCACGCCAAATTAAAAATCGGCGAAGCTTGTACCAATCTTGCCGAAAAAGCTTGCCAAACTGAATTTTGCAAAATAAAACCCGGAGAAACAACCGGCGTTTGCGCTGAATATGAAGCCAAACAAAACAAATATACGCCGGAAACACAATACACTGCCAAATTTCAATTGCAAGTGGATATCCCCGGAATGGATCCCTTTCCAGACGTGCCAATCAAAAC
>Ga0172375_10000638_pt1 | contig 56074 bp, 53 predicted proteins | sample LakKiv1m_FD_114537 | JGI IMG/M metagenome (GOLD analysis project Ga0172375, IMG submission 114537) | Freshwater microbial communities from Kabuno Bay, South-Kivu, Congo - kab_092012_11.1m | ecosystem: Environmental > Aquatic > Freshwater > Lake | place: Democratic Republic of the Congo...
CAACATCGCATACAGCTGAGTATCTTCCATACCGTTTCCTCCTGGTAATTTGTATGAAAGATATTATCACAAAATCAGCTGCTACTACATCTTGGGGTTACCCATACTCGTTCCGGAAGGACCATATATTATATATAGTAAAAACCAGCAGAAAAATCAACAGGGAGAAAAAAGCCCCGAATCCTCAGGGATCCGGGGCTTTTAAAAAAGCAAGAAAAGGGGCTCTGGTGCGATATCGTAACCGTTAAGGGTACCTCTAATAATTTGGTTTTGCGCTAAGCAGCCGAAAAAAACAATAAGTTACATTCATTGAGGGCTTTGAAAATTCTATTTTTAGAGTCCCCCTTAATACTGCAGCGCTGCAAAAGCGTCCACCAGGCCGTAGCCATACTCGTTGTCTTTGCCCGGTATGCCGAGGTCTTCCGCGCTGTTAATGAGCGCGTCTTTGATCTGCTGGGGCCCCCAGGCCGGGTGCGTTGCCTTGATGAGCGCTGCAACGCCCGCGACATGAGGGCTTGCCATGGAGGTGCCGGTAAGGAAATAATAGTCCCAGCCAAGGGCAAAAAAACTGAAGCCGAGGGATTCACGGAAGGTCTCCTGTAAAATCCCGCCGTTATTGAGCCCATCGCCATCCGGATCCTGGGAATTAATTCCGCCGGGAGCCACCAGGTCAAGTTCCCTGCCGTAATTTGAATAGTATGCGCGATTTTTTGTATAATCCACCGCGCCCACCGCGATAACATTGTCAAGGGCAGCCGGGTAGCCCACTTCCCCGATGCCGTCATTGCCGGTGGCTGCAATGACCGTGACGCCATAGGTGTTGACCGCGTCATCTATTGCCTCTTTCAGCAGCGTGTAGTCTATTTCCTTTCCCGTATTCGGGTCACGCCGCGGCCCGCCGAGGCTCAGGTTGATGATGTCCGCGTTCTGCGCAGCCCAGTCAATACCGTCGATAATCCAGTTCAGGTACGTTTCTCTGCCGCGCAGAAAAACTTTTACCGGAAGTATGGTGGCCCCGTAGGCAACTCCGGCAACGCCGATATTGTTGTTGGTTTCCTGGCCCACGGTTCCTGCCACATGGGTTCCGTGGAAGTTCTGATCATAGGATGCTCCATTTATGCCAAGTATTGCATTATAGCCTTTGAGGAGCCTGTTGCCGAAGCCGTCGTGATTGAGATAGCGGCTCGTATTGACACCGGTGTCAACGACCGCCACGGTAACCCCGGCCCCGGTGCTGATATCCCAGGCGGACTCGACGTTAATAAGAGGAAGGTTCCACTGCTCGCTGTAGTACGGATCATTCGGTGTTGAGTAAAGGCGCATGACATAGTTCGGTGTGGCATGCTCGATCGAGGGGTTTTTTAAGAGCTGCGCGATCTTGGCGGCAACCGTACCCTCGGGAACCTGCATCACGGCAAAGCGTCGGGAGAAGGAGTGGCTGACGCTCATTGCGCCGAAGTTTTTCAGCACGCCTGCCTGTGCCTGCTCGGCAACCCCCTTTTTGAATTTAACCAGGACCTCGCCCGGCGCCCATGACCGGCCGTTTATTTCGCCGGCAGAGAGCAATACGGAAGCGGCGCTTCCCGGAATCAGAACCAGTACGGCCAGCAGGCACAAGAATATTTTTTTCATGAATATCTCCTGTATATTTTTTGGGTAATGTAAAAAGAGAGATTTGGCGGGCACGGTGAAAGCTGCAATGGCTACAGCGGTTTCATGTTTTCCCTGGATAGTTTTGCTTGTCTCGAGCTTTAAATTGACATAGCATTATTTATAAATAGAATAACATAATTATAAACAGGCGTCGAGGCCAAATCGTTTCAATAAATTTTAAAGGACTTTTAAGATAATCCGGACAGCAGGGCAGCCGGTCAGGGCGAAAAGCCCTGCAACTGCGTGCAGGGGAAGCTATTGCGGGAATACGCGTTCTCTGCTCTGCCATGAACGCGGGAGGCAGCTATGAATAGAATTCTGGTGGGCATTATATCCGATACGCACGACAACCGGACAAACATTGCCCGGGCAGTGGAGGTGTTTAACCGGGAAGGGGTTTCCCTGGTGATTCATGGCGGGGACATGGTCGCGCCGTTCACTGCCCATGATTTCAAGGCGCTGGGCTGCCCCATGGAGATGGTGTTCGGCAATAATGACGGCGAGCGCATCGGCCTGGTGAACAGTTTCAAGGGCATCGGCAATCTCCTGCCCGGCCCCCGGACATTTTTGTTCCAGGGAAAGAAATTTCTTTTGATGCATGAGTCAGGGTGCCTGGATGAACTCATCAATGCCGCGAGTGTTGATGTCATCGTGTACGGCCACACCCATCACGCTGAAGTGCGGGAGGGCCGGCCGCTGGTCATAAATCCCGGGGAAGCAGGGGGCTGGCTGACGGGAAAGGCTACCATTGGGCTTCTTGATCTTTCCACGATGCGCGTGGAAATAGTGCCGCTCAATTGCTGAAAAGGATTTTTTGCATGAACAGTTCTTCCTATTCCATACAACGGACATTTCTCACCGGGCTTCCCTGCGGACAGGACCTTCTTGCTGCAGTCGCGAAAAAGGTGCAGGAGACAGGTGTCACGCTGGGGGTGTTTACAGTAATCGGGGCGGTCAGCGCCGCGGCCTTCGGCTACTATGACCAGCAAAAAAAGCAGTATCAAACCATCATCCGTGCGGGTGCATACGAGATTGTGACCTGCAGCGGTAATGTGTCGCTGAAAGACGACAGCCCCTTTGTCCACGCCCACATCCTGTTCGGCGATGAGACAGGCAGCTCGTTCGGCGGCCACCTCATGTCGCCAACCATTATTTTCGCCGCCGAGCTGCATCTTCAAGAGCTTGCCGGAGAGCCCCTGGTCCGGCAGCACAATGAAACAACCGGGCTGCTGCTCTGGAGGTGATAAACCGCTGTGCCGGGATGTTATTTGCGGCTTAAAGAAAACCCCGCCCCTGCCGTGGAGATAACGGTATGAACAAAAAAGAAGTTGTCGCAATTCTGGAAGAAATCGCCACACTCCTTGAGCTGAAAGGGGAAAACCCTTTCAAGTCGCGCGCTTATTCGACTGGCGCCCGGGCGCTGGAAGCGCTTGACGAGGACCTGCACGCGATCATCAGCGGAAACCGCCTGCGCGCTATCAAGGGGATTGGTGAGGGGCTGGCCCGGAAAATCGAGGAGCTGGTCTCAGCCGGGAGCCTTGCGTACTACGAGGAGCTGAAACGGGAAATACCCGAGAGTTTACGGGAGATGCTCCGCATTCCGGGGCTGGGCCCGAAAAAAATAAAACAGCTTCATGACCAGCTGGGAATCAAAGCCATCGGCGAGCTTGAGTATGCCTGCAATGAGAACCGGCTGGCAGAGCTTCCGGGCTTTGGCGGGAAGTCACAGGAAAAGGTGCTCCAGGGAATTTCGTTCCTGCGGAAATACCAGCACCAGTTCCTCTACAGCACCGCACTCGATGCGGCGCAGTCCATACTTGATGAACTCTCCGGGCTGAAGCAGGTCAGCCGGATAAGCCTTGCCGGAAGCATCCGGCGGCGCAAAGAGATTGTCAAGGATATCGATATCGTGTTGAGCACCGCTGACAGCGGGCCGGCCATGGAGTTTTTCACCGGCCTCCCCGAGGCGGAGAACATCATTGCCCGGGGCGACACCAAGTCAAGCATCCGCACCGCTGCCGGCATCCAGGTTGACCTGCGCGCCGTGACAGACCAGGAGTTTCCCTATGCCCTGCACCACTTCACCGGCAGTAAAGAGCATAATATTGCCATGCGCAGCCGCGCCATTGACCGGGGCATGAAGATGAACGAATACGGCCTGTTCAGGGGAGAGGGGCTGGTCGTCTGCAGGGATGAGGCGGAGATATTCAATGCCCTGAAGCTTGATTATATCCCGCCTGAGCTGCGGGAAGACCGGGGAGAAATCGAGGCGGCGGAGAAGCACCAATTGCCGCGGCTCATTGAGGAGAAGGACATCCGCGGCACATTCCATGCCCACACCACGCACAGCGACGGCACCTGCAGCCTGCAGGAGCTTATCCTTGAAGCGCAAAAGCTTGGCTACACGTATCTGGGCATAACCGAGCACAGCCAGAGCGCGGTCTATGCACGGGGACTGAAGCCTGACCAGTTAAAAGAGCTGTTTCAGGAAATTGACGGCGTCAACAGAACGCTCAAAGGCTTCCAGGTATTCAAGGGCACGGAGACTGACATTCTCGCGGACGGCTCCATTGACTATGACGCGGAATTGCTGGCGCTGTGCGATTTTGTGATCGCCTCGGTCCATTCCCATTTTCACCAGGGACAGGCTGAAATGACCGGCCGCATCGTGCGGGCCGTGCAGAACCTCTTTGTCACCATGCTCGGCCATCCCACGGGGCGGCTGCTTCTGTCGCGCGAGCCCTACGCGGTGGACATGATGAAAGTTATCGACGCGGCAGCACGGGCAGGGACGGTGATTGAAATAAACGCCCATCCCCAGCGCCTGGACCTTGACTGGCGCCTGTGCCAGCACGCGCGGGAGAAGGGGGTTAAGGTGAGCATCAACCCGGATGCCCACGCAGGCGCCGGCCTGCGGGATGTCGCCTTCGGCGTCAACACCGCGCGCAAGGGATGGCTGGAACAGGCGGATGTTTTAAACACCATGCCGCTTGAAGCGATAACACGCTATCTTGAGCAGCGTAAAAAAAAGGCCCTGCACCTGCCGGACAGGAAAAAATAGAGCGCCCCCGTTATGAAGATAATCTACGCGTCAGATATCCACGAGGCATACGGGACGCTGGAGAAGCTTTTCCGGGCAACGCAGGCTGACCTCTATATCATAGCAGGCGATCTCCTCTACAATGCCTTCACGTCCCTGGAAAAAGCAACCCGGTACACCGAGCTGCAGCAGTTTATCCGCTCCTGGAGCATGAGCCGCGGCTGCGCAGGCGACCACGAGGAGATCGCGCGCGCAATCATTGATGACCAGGCAGCGCAGGACAGCGCGCGCAAAACAGCGGCAGAGTTCCTGCGCATGACCGGGGCCGCCCGCGCAACCATGCTCAAAAAATATGAGCGCATGGCGGATATTTTCAGCTCTTCAGGCGCGAAGCAGCTTATCACCATCCCCGGCAACTACGACATGGACCTTTCCCGCACCGCGCTTACCTCCTGGGACCTGCACAAAAAAAGTATTGCGCTTGCGGGCTTTAAAATTTCCGGCTACGGCGGCGCCCCGGTTTTTACGCCGGGGATTCCTGAGAGCCTGCAGGTTAAATTCCTTGAGGAGGCAGGGGGCAATGCGCAAAATTCAGAGCCCTATATTTTTTTCACGCGGGAACAGCCCGACATGATCGTGGTGCACCACCCGCCCTACGGATACCTTGACCGGCTCGCGAGCTATGGCAGCATCGGCAGCATCGGCATGCGCGATTTTGTCGACCGCGGCAGCGTGCGGGTGGTTTTGAGCGGCCACATGCATGAGGACTGGGGCGCGGTGTTCCGCGACGGCAGGGTGTTTATCAATCCCTCGAACTTTGGCCGCTTCGTGGAAATAAAGAGGGTAAAGCGCGGCGGCTATTTCGCGGAGTTTTACATCGAGGGAAAAGAGTTCCGGGGCGGTATGCTGCGGCAGCTTGAGGCTGGCCGGATATTTGATGTTGAGCAGTGCGTGCTGCGCAACGGAAAATTCCGCCTGCTGGTCACGGATCTCAAGCGCTACCATTACCTGTCAAATATCAGAAAGCGGGAGAAGCACATCCGGGCGATCCGTCTGTTTAACCGCCTGCGCGGGTTTTTTCAGAAATATGAAACCGAGGCCAGCCGCACGCGGGTGCAGGCGCTGGTGCGGCTGTCTGACGCGCTCGAGCGGGAAAACCGCGAGGTGGCGTTTCATCTTCTGGGGTCGCTTAACTTCGGCATGGCGGAAGATACCTCGGATGTTGACGCAGTGCTTTATTTCCGGGATGACCGGCTGCGCGCCCCGGATGATGTGTCCTGCCCGGCGCCTGATTACGTGCAGGAAAAGATCGAGGCGCTTAAAAACCAGGGGCTGGTGGTCTCCATCTGCGACTGCCTGAACCTTGCTCAAATAGAAGCGGCGATTCAGCGGGAAGATGTGGAGAGCCTGGTTCTGCAGCGCTTTATCTTCTATGACACCACCTGCCGGTGCGTTAACGCCCGGGTGATCAGGGAAGTCGGGCACCTGTTTGCAAACAATGAGTGGCTGCGCTCAAAAGTGGAGCAGGAGCTGGCGCAGTATTTCCGCATGCTCATCAGCAGCTTCCGCCATGCCTACTCATTCAGGAAATACCAGGAGCGCCTGCGGGAGAAGGGCATGACCGTGCCGCCCTACATTGAAGAGCTCATCTGGCAGTACCTGCAGCGCACCGAGAAGCGGGGCCGGGGTCCCCTGCCATAAAAATATTAATTGACAGGCGGGCGTAATCAGGCTATGACCAGATTAATTTACTAAATTAATCTGGTCATAGCCATGTATATACCACGAAAACTGAAAAAAACATTTCAGAGCGCTCTCCGGCACTTCCCTGCGGTCCTGATTACCGGGCCCCGGCAGTCGGGCAAAACCACCTTCCTGAAACACGAAACCAAAGATATCGGCTATGTGACCTTTGACGACCCGCTGAATCGTGATTATGCGCTGAAGGATGCAAATGGTTTTCTGGACCAATTTAAGGGAAACCCGGTCATCCTTGATGAGATTCAATATGTGCCGGAGCTTCTGCAGTATATCAAGATACGAATAGACCGGAAGCGGACGCCCGGCGTGTGGATCATGACCGGCTCGCAGCAGTTCCATCTGATGAAGAATATCAGCGAGACGCTTGCCGGAAGAATCGCCATTCTTGAGCTGGGGCCCTTCAACCTGCAGGAAGGCAGAAGCAGAAAAAAGAATCTTGAAGATTTCCTCTGGACCGGTCTTTTCCCCGAGCCTGCCTGCTATCCTGAAAAGCGCGATTTGTGGCTCAATGCCTATATTCAAACCTATGTTGAGCGGGATATCCGCCAGATTGAAAATATACGTGACTTCCGGTCATTCGAAATGTTTGTCAACCTGAGCGCGGCATTTCACTCCCGGGAATTTCACCCGGCAACGCTGGCCAGAACCTGCGGTGTAAGCCAGCCTGCCATTACCTCGTGGGCAAAAATACTTGAGGCAAGCTATCTTGCTTTCATGCTCCCGCCCTTTTATAAAAACTTCGGCAAGCGGGTCATTAAGACACCAAAGTTTTATGTAACAGACCCTTCCCTGGTTTGTTTTCTTACCCGGCAGCCTTCACCGGAAGCAGCACGCAGAGGAAATATGGGAGGAGCGCTGTTTGAAGGCTTACTCATAAGCGAAGCGTGGAAGGCCTTTTTTAACAAGGGTAAACGGCCGTCGGCCTTTTTCTGGCGCTCACAGGGCGGAACAGAGGTTGATTTAATTATCCAGGCACAGGGGAAGCTCATACCCATAGAGATCAAGCTGACTTCTACCCCTTCAGTTCATCATCTCAAGGGTATTACCAGTTTTAAGGAACTGGTGGGAAGGGAAGCCGCTTCGCAGGGCATACTGGTCTGTAATACTGCCAGAAAAATTGACCTGCCCGGCAACAATATAGCATTGCCCTGGTCCAAGTTTTCTGAGTGGCTAGAGAAGATTGTGGTGTGAGGGAGAAGGGCATGACCGTGCCGCCCTGCATCGAAGAGCTCATCCGGCAGTATCTCCAGCGCACGGAGAAGAAGGGCAGGAGGCACAGTTGGCGCACTAACGAAACGGGAAGCGCCTATATCAGTGTACGGCGCTTCCCGAAAAAATACCCGGCCGCGCGCATCAGCGCGCGGGATGGTTATGTTTTTACTTTCTCTTCCACTGCTGGGATGTCCGGTATTCAGAGCGCGCCAGCGAGCCGTCTACCATAACCACTTTGTCGATGGTTATTTTGGTCATGACCATCTCTTTTTTAATGATGCCCCGCCACGTGTCAATGCTCATCTTGCGCGCCGTTGCGCCATAGGCATAGGGGTAGATGGTGAGCGCTTCGTCAAAGGCTTTCTGGTCTCCGGTGAGAATCTCCGCCTTGCCCGTGACCTGGATGCAGAGGGTGTTGGCGAAGTTGTCGTCAAACTCCCGGTGCCAGTTCAGGCACACATACGGGTTGGTCTTTATATGGACGAGCTTGGCGGTGCCCTTTTCGTGCAGGCCGTAGAGAATCTGTTTCTTCGTGTCCAGAGCAAACTCCGCGGTGGTGGTGGTGGGGCGATTGTTGAACGAGGTGCCGAGCACCATGGTGCGCTTGCCGCCCTTGTCGGCAAATATTTTCACGACGCGCTCCCAGACCTTGTCCCTGGGCATTGTTCCCTCGCCTTTTTTCCACTTGAGATAATCTCTTTCCAGCCAGGCTTCGGTCGCCGTGGTTTTGGCGTCAAGCTTTACCTCATGGCAGTCGTTGCAACTCACCCCTTCTTCCATCTTGGGATGGGTCTCGGAAATCGCGGCATCGGCTGCAATGGGTTTTGCCTCGGCCTGGGCGGGTTTCTTCTCTTTTTCAGAAGCGACCGCCATCCAGGACAGGCCGAAGATGAGCGCCCCGCATAACATTACCATGGTCAATTTCTTTGCTGTTCTCCTGTCCATCATGTTCTCCCTTCTCCGTGTTCGTTTCTGTTCCGTATGCAGCATACGGGTTGGCTGCCGCAAAGCATACACCTGCCGGCGCGCGCCTGTCATCATTTTTTTATTTTTTTGCAGCAGCCTTTTGCATTTTTTACCGCTGAGAGCGCCCGTCCTCCGCAGTAGCCTGTTACAAAGGGAGGACAAGGTTCGCTGAGAATTGATAGTTGTATCTCTGCGTTCCCCGCTGGCTCTGTGGTTAATAAAAATTTCCGCACTCCGAAACCCTCACTCCGCATTACCCTTGCTACTGCCTGAACCGCGAGTTTATTATTTACTTTTATGGTTACTATAATCTAATTAGCATTAAAAACCACTGGTTATTCTCCATGATCGAATTGCAAAACTATAAGGAACACATAAGGCAAATCTGTGCGTCGCTGTCCGTGCGGCGGCTTGAACTCGTGGGTTCAGCTGCGCGGGATGATTTTCAGCCTGAGACCAGTGATATTGATGTGCTTGTTGATTTCACGGGAAATGACCGGTTGTTCGAACGGTACTTTGATTTAAAAGAGCAGCTGGAGCATTGTTTCGGCAGACGGGTAGATGTTATTCAGGGCACGGCGCTGAAAAATCCCTATGTACAACAGTCAATTGATCGCGACAGGATAGCTCTCTATGAATCATGATTTAAAAGCATATCTCTATGATATTTGCGAGGCGTGCAATCAAATCATTGAATTCACCATGGGGCTCTCTTTCGAGAAGTATGCTGCGAATGGTCTGGTAAAAGCCGCCTGAAAGTGGGGACACTAATAAAAATCTCAGTTGGTAGTTTTGATACCACGTATTGTGGGAAGTGTCCTTCAATTTTCACTCTTCGCCAAAATTTTAAATACCCCATTAGACATTCCCCCTATACCCTGTATAAAAAGTTCTCTAAAACAAATATCTTGCGCCTCCGGAAGAAAACCGGGCTTTCCACGATAGCAATAGCCTTCAGACTTTCCATTCCAGACAAAAACCACGGTTCTTTTAACGAAGGAACGGCCCACACCCATGCCGGGGCTTCAAGCCTCATTTCATCACAAAGATATTCAATGGTTGAAGCAAGCAGCGCATCAAAGCGCCTGTCAGTAAGCGCAAATGGTTTTTCTACCGCCTTCAGGTCTTTATTGCGCCTGAAATCATCAACAAAGTCCATGAACTGAACTTGCCAATATCGCTTATTTTTCTCTATATTTTTCTTTGCTTGCCGGATGGTAATCATTTGCCCAATAACTCTTCTATAAAAAACTGCGTTGCTGGCTTTATCTGCTTTTTGGGATAGTATTTTTCAAGCATGTCGAACACTTCTTGCGCTGATTTTATGCCCAGTTTGCGAATGAGAAATTTAATATCCTGTTTGTCCCTTGTATCCACTCTGGCTGCCATTGACTTCATAGCCAAAATGTATTCAGGATCGGCAACATGCACTTTTAGATTAGACCAGTTAAATAAAACCGTTCTTGGATGCTTAACCAGAAACCCCTTGACTGCATCATTGAGCCAGTCTTTAGGCAGTCTGTTTTCTTCTGCAACCTTTTTAGCCGCCCCTCGTATCTTTTGAGAAGGTTCAAACACTGCATCAACGTCCTTCGTGTTCGGTCTTGCATTATACGCCAGGCACATGACCGCACCGCCATATAAACACATTTCTCCCTTTACGCCGTCCGCAGACAGCAGATCGTTCAGCCTTTGCAGATACTTTTTAACTTCCCGGCTATTCATAAAATCATTCTCCCGATCTTTATCAACGCTATGCCCTCCCATTCTCCCTCACCAGTAATTTCCTGTCAAGACAAAGCAACAGACAAAGCATCAGCCAAGCATCGGAACAATTTTATTCGCGGAAAATGGGGGGCAGGTCTTGGCCTGTGAATTGTTTATCTGTTGATAGCCTCTGCAATAGCCTGCGCAAACTCACTCAGCGTATCATCCCGCGCGCCCATCACCGCGATCACATCACCAGCCCTTACAATATCCGCGACCTTTTCCATTACTTCTTTTCTGTCAATAGAGCAGTTTATTTTCGGCCCCTGAATTTTCTTCGCCAGGTCAGCGGAGGAGATGCTCCGGTCGGCAGTTCCTCCGGCATCGTAGATGGGAAGCAAAAACAGGTAATCAGATGTATTGAGAGATGCAAAAAAAGTTGCGGCAAGCTCGCTCAAAAGAAACCGGGTCGGCCCGTAGCCATGGGGCTGGAATATAACGATCAGCCGCTCGCCCATGGATTTAAGGGCTGCGATTGATGAGGCAATTTTATCCGGGTTGTGGGCAAAGTCATCCACCACGGTGATGCCGCCTTTGCTGCTGACAATATCAAGCCGCCGTCGGGTCCCGGCAAATGAGCCTATTCCCTCTTGGATGGCGCTCACCGGCAGGCCCAGTACCATGCCTACCACGATGGCTGCCGCGGCATTATAGACATTATGCAGGCCGGGCACTGACAGGTGAAACGCCGCCCCCTGAAGGTCAAAGGCTATGCCGCTTTTTCCCTGCTGCCGCATGTTTGCTATTGCAAACATGCAACCGGCGCCCATGCCGAAGGTTACCGCACTGCTCAGACCAAGGTTCTGTATTTCCCGGTCATCGCCGTTAACAATCAATGTGTCAGTGGTGTTGTTGGCAAAGGTTTGAAACAGCTGCCGCAGCTCGCAAAGCTCTTTGTGGTCTTTTGAGATATTGGTTATGACGCCGATGCGCGGCCTGAATTTCGCAATGCTGCCGTCGCTCTCATCGGTCTCGATGAGAATGATGTCAGAGGAGCCGCATTTGGCATTGCCGACGGCTGCGGCGGATTCATACTGTTTGATGATGCCGCCGTTCACCACGGTGGGGTCTTTTCCTGCCGCGTCAAGAACTGATGCTGCCATGGCGGTTACGGTGGTTTTGCCGCTGGTGCCGGCAATGGCGATGCCAAAACCCGCATTGAAGATCTCTGCCAGAAGCGCTGCCCGATGCATGACCGGGATAGAAAATTGCCGTGCTCTCACGAGTTCCCTGTTCTGTGCTTCAATGGCCGTGGAAACAACCAGCGTGTCAAGGTCCGCTGTGATGCCGCTGCCGTCCTGGGGAAACAGGAGGATTCCAATGCCCTGCAGTTTTTCGAACAGCGCAGCATTCGTGCCCCGGTCAAAGCTGCGATCAGAACCGCCAACCCAATGCCCGCGCTGCCTAAGTATCTGCGCCAGGGGATTCATGCCGCTTCCCCCGATGCCGACAAAGAAATATTTTTTCACTGGTATGCTTCCTGATATTCATTCATAATAATAGTGAGATTGCTTCGTCTGACTTTATCGTACCCCCTTCGTCACCTCCTTATGGTAAGGGGGGATGCAGAGGGGTCCTGGTAGATTAAGCAATTCAAACACGAGTGAAACTTGATTTGCAAGGTAAATCTGCTGCATTAACCGCCATGATGAGCGCTTATGTGTAGAATCATCAAACTGCTTGTTTTAGCTTTTATTCTGACCACTGCCGGTACAAGACCGGGGCTGTGCATGGAGCTGCCCGGGCCGGGGGAAATTGCAGGCTACCGGGCAGACGGCACTATTTCTGAGCGCACGGCTTTTATGCGCACCCTGCAGAACCATCGCTTTCACCCCGCCCTGGTTAAACGAAAAATTCTCAGTCTCAATGCAGGCAACGCCGCTGCATTTATTCAGCCGCAATCATTACCGTATGCTGCCGGGCTTCCCTCCCATGGCGCGCCCAGCATATTTATCCTGCTGATTGACTTTCGCGGCAATCCCCACACCAATGAGCCGGATGTATTTTTCAGTAAAATTTTCGGCAGCGGCGAAGCGTCAGAGTATCCCTATGAGAGCCTGAGGAATTTTTATCACCGGTCTTCTTACGGCGCGCTTGATATTCAAGGATCAGTGTTCGGCTGGTACACGGCGCGGGCGCCGCGGTTTTTCTATGGCAGCGGACGAAACTCGCTGTGGGGCATATCGGGAGTCAAGGCGCTCATTAAAGAAGCGCTCAGGTATTACGAGCCAAGCGTTGATTTTTCCCGGTTTGACAATGACGGCGACGGGGTGATCGACTACTTCTGTGTGATCTGGACCGGGCCCAATACCGGCTGGGGTTCTCTCTGGTGGGGATGGTGTGACACCACGAAGTTTTTTTTCAACAATGACCCGTTCACGGTTGACGGCAAACAGCTCGGGGTTTTTTCCTGGCAGCCGGAGCAGCGGGCGCGCACGGAGGACACGGTTTTCACCGCGCAGACCCTCATCCATGAAACCGGTCATGCCTTGGGCCTGCCTGACTACTATGATTACGACGGGTCAAAAGGCCCCGGGGGCGGCCTCGGCGGGCTTGACATGATGGATGGGACCCAGTTTGATCACAACGGGTTCAGCAAATGGATGCTTGACTGGACTGAGCCAGCTGTTATTATTAATGGCGCTCATACGGTTACGCTCAGGCCCGCAGATATCTATAATGACTGCGTTGCCATAATGCCGCGGAAGAAGCCCTTTCCCCTGTTATCGGAATATTTTATGGTGCAGCACCGAAGCCCTGGCCGGGGAAATGATTTTTATTTTCCCGGAAGCGGGCTGGTAATCTGGCATGTAGACGGCCGGATCAACAGCGAGGGCACTGATTTTGCCGCTGACAACAGCTATGCTGACCACAAGCTGCTGCGGCTCATGGAAGCGGACGGAAGGGAAGAAATTGAAACCGGGGACGGAAAAGCGGATGCAGAGGATTTTTACGCGCCCTCTCCGGAGAGTGTATTCTCACCCCGGTCAACACCCGCCAGTAATGACTATGACGGAAACGCTACCGGCATCACCGTGACGAATATAACCGGTGATTATTTCAGCGACAGCGGATGGGATTCGATCACGGCTGACTTCACCATTGACCTCCCCTGAGCCCTCATTGCAAAGGAGGGGATACATTTTCCCCTTGCTGTTCGGGGTGTTAGAAGGGGTAGCGGCGAAGCAGAAAAACAAATTTTCAACAGCCTGACAGATAAACTCTTTAGGAAAGCAATGGCGCCAGCGCATCTGGACACTATTTTACAAAAGGCAATACGAGGAAAGCGGCTTTCCCGAGATGAAGGTCTTGTCCTGCTCAAGTCTTCTGATCTTCTCTCGCTGGGCAAAGCAGCGCACGCGGTGAAACTGCAGAAGACCGGGCAGCAGGCTTTCTTTAATGTAAACTGCCACATCAATCTCACCAATGTCTGCGTATCGCGCTGCACATTCTGCGCGTTCAGCTGTGGCAAAGAGGATGCGCGCGCCTATACCATGACCATTGATGACGTGATGGCGCGGGCGCGGGCCGCGCTGCCCACCGGCATAACAGAGTTTCACATCGTGAGCGGCATGCATCCGGACCTGTCGTTCAGCTATTACGCGGATGTCATCAGAACCCTAAAAACCAGTTTCCCCGGCATTCATATCCAGGCATTCACTGCGGTTGAGATAAAATATTTTTCCGACATTTCAGGCCTGCCCGTGGAGGAAGTGCTCGCACAGTTACAGAAAGCGGGCCTCGGGTCAATGCCCGGCGGCGGCGCTGAAGTGCTGAGCGCGCGCGTGCGCTATGAGCTCTGCCCGAAAAAAGCCACCGCTGATGAATGGCTGCAGGTGATGAAATGCGCCCACCGGCTCGGGCTCAGGTCAAATGCCACCCTGCTCTACGGCCATATAGAGACCGATGAAGAGGTGATTGATCATTTAGTGCAGCTTCGCGACCTGCAGGATGAGACGGGCGGGTTTCAGTCTTTTATTCCCCTGCCGTTTCATCCCGCAAACACCGGGCTGTCCCACATGCAGAAGCCCGGCGCCGGTGAAGAGCTTAAGCTGTATGCCGTGGCGCGGCTGATGCTCGATAACTTCATCCACATCAAGGCCTTCTGGATCATGGTGGGGCTGCCGATTGCGCAGCTGGCGCTGAAATTCGGTGTTGATGATCTTGACGGCACGGTCGCTGAAGAGAAGATAACCCATGCGGCGGGCGCGCAGACCGCAACCGCGATTGCAAAGGATGATCTCATCAAAATGATCTGTGAAGCAGGCTGCATCCCGGTTGAGCGGGATACGCTGTATAAGGTGATAAAAATTTATAGCGATGAAGCGGTCAGCTTTCAGCCATCAGCGTATAACAGAAAAACGAACAAGCTGAAAGCTGACCGCTGACAGCTATGGAGCTTCCCGTGCTTCCCCGCGTCGGACATATTCAGTTTCTCAACTGCCTGCCCCTCTACTACGGGCTGCTGAAAAACGGCGTGCTGCCGGATATCGAGCTGTTCAAGAACACCCCGACCGAGCTTTCCCGGATGCTGCTGCGCGGGGAGCTTGATATCAGCCCGGTGCCGGCCATTGAATACGCGCGGCATGCGGCAGAGCTTCGGCTGCTGCCGCGCCTCACCGTCAGCTCGGACGGCAGGGTGCTGAGCATTCTTCTGGTGAGCAAGGTTCCCGCGGAAGAACTTGGCGCAAGGCCGGTGGCCCTGGCAAACACTTCTGCCACCTCCCAGGTGCTTACTAAAATAATTCTCCGGGACCGGTACCATGTTTCCCCCGCTTACTTTGAGAGCCCGCCCGATCTCGCGCAGATGTTCATGGAGGCGGATGCGGGGCTTCTGATCGGCGATGATGCCCTGCGCACGTTTATCAGGCCCAAAAAATTATTTGTCTATGACCTGGGGGAAGAGTGGCGTCTGCTCACCGCCAAGAAGATGGTCTACGCAGTCTGGGCGGTGAGAAGAGACTATGCCCGGCAGCACCCGGGCGCGGTAAAAACCGTGTACCACGCGTTTGTGCAGTCCATGGAGCACAGCCTGCAGCAGACCGGATCCATTGCCCGTGACGTGTCGCAGTGGAGCCCTTTTTCCGCACGGTTTTTAAAGACCTATTTCACGGGGCTCAGGTTTGAATTCGGCCCCGACTATCAGGAGGGCTTTCTTGAATTTCTGCGCAGGGCGCAGGCCCAGGGCGCCATCAAGGAAGCCCCGAAACTTGAATTTGCGGATGTAGCGTGAACCACGCGGAAGAAATTTTAAAAAAGGCCGCCGGCCGCCGGCGCATCACTGATGAAGACGCGCTGCGGCTTTTTGCAGAGGCCGATCTCCTGGATCTTGGGCAGTGCGCCCAGGCGTGCGCCGCCGTATTCCACCCGGATGACAGCGTAACCTTTATCATTGACCGCAATATCAACTACACGAATATCTGCACCAGCAGATGCCGCTTCTGCGCCTTCTACCGGGAAGAGTCCAGCCCGGACGCGTACCTTCTGAGCAGGGAACAAATCATGACAAAGGTGGCGGAAGCGGTTTTTCGCGGCGCCACCCAGATCATGCTGCAGGGCGGGCTGCACCCGTCCCTGTCCCTGGACTATATTCTGAGCATCCTGCGGGAAATAAAGGAGCGCTTCAGCGTCTGCATTCATTCATTTTCCCCCCCCGAAATTTCCCATTTCGCGCAGCGCTCGGGCCTTGACGTTACGGAAATTCTAAAACGCCTGCGCGCGGCAGGGCTTGACTCGCTTCCGGGCGGGGGCGCGGAAATCCTCTCCGACCGGGTGCGGGACATTGTGAGCCCCCGAAAGATAAAATCAGGGGAGTGGCTCAGTGTCATGGAAGCGGCGCACGGCCAGGGCATGAAATCAACCGCCACCATGGTGATCGGAAGTGTTGAAACCGCAGCGGAGCGCATCGGGCATCTGCGCTGCATCCGGGACCTGCAGGATAAAACCGGGGGGTTCAGGGCGTTCATTCCCTGGAGTTTCAAGACTGCGCACACGGAGCTCAAGGGCGGGGAAATTTCATCCCTTGACTATCTCAGGACCCTTGCTGTCTCGCGCATCTACCTGGATAACATTGAAAATATCCAGGGTTCCTGGGTCACCCAGGGCCCGGATATCGGCCAGATTGCGCTCTATTTCGGAGCCAATGATCTGGGAAGTATTATGCTTGAGGAAAATGTGGTGCGGGCTGCGGGCGCCTCCTACAGCCTTACGGAAGAAGAGATGGTAAGCCTGATTCGCCGTGCAGGGAAAATTCCCGCACAGCGAAATACTGAATACGCGATTATAAAACGCTACCCCTGAGCAGGAGCAGCGCTTCAGTCTAAGACAAACCGCATGCTCATGGTCACCGGGAAGTCGGGATCGCCGATGGGCAGAACAAACCCGGTTACCAGTATTGCCTGCGCTGCCAGTATCCCTTTTATGCCGCCGCCGCTGAAGGGTATGGCGGGAATCTCCCTGCTGGCGCTGATCGTGTCAGAGCTGTAAGAGTAGTTGACAAAAAACGAGTTGGTAATTTTCTGGGTGATCGTTTCATCAGCGGCAAACAGGAGCTGGTCGATGAGGCCGACAAAGCCGGTTGTGGCAAAAACAAGCTCGGAACCTTCGCCGATGGAATCAGTCACCGCGGCGGAAAATTTAAACGTGGGATTTACCGGGTTTCCGTCCTGGCCTGTTTCAAACACGAGACCGAACAGGTGCACCACTGCCGTGTGCACCTGTCCCCAGTTCAGGTCATAGGAGATGGTTTTACTGTGTCCCGGGGTCAGGATAATGTAGTGGGCATTTGTGAGATCAATGTTGTCTGCGGCGGCGGCCGGGGCAGCAGGGCCGCACAGCAGAACAAGAGCGGATAAGACAGCTATAATGACATTGCTGGTTTTTATGAAATTCTTCATAGCAGAGCACCTTTATTAAATGGGGAAGGTCCGCAGCTTCTGATTTCGATATTCGGATTTGCTTCCGGCTTGTCCGTGTTAGGTTGCAATTCTTAACAAATTTTAAATTTATTTTTAAATAAGTCAACAGAAAACAAGGTGTTGTATGTAAATAATATGTGAATGAAATGCTGTTCTGTCTTTCGTAGCGGAGATACGCTACTATAATAACTGACGAATCTGCTGAAAGTTTCTGTGAATATTATTCTTTTAATTTAATAATGCCCGGCAGGCGCGGGGAGGGACCATGGCGCACATTCTCGGCATATGCGGCAGCGCGCGAAAAAAAGGCAACACGGCAACACTGCTGAAGGAGGTACTGGCTGCTACGGAGCTTGAAGGCGAGCTTGTTTTTCTTTCAGATCTCACGATCGGTTTTTGCAGCGGATGCCTGAGCTGCATGCAGCATAAGGGCGTGTGTACAAAAAAAGATGATATGCAGGCGCTTCTGGACAAAATGCTCGGCGCGCAGGCGCTGGTGCTCGGCTCGCCGAACTACTATTATGATGTGTCCGGCCTCATGAAGAATATGATCGACCGCAGCATTGCGTCAAGCTACCGGGGCATCGGGGAATATACGGGCATGGCCTGGCACGGCTGGCAGCCGTTTTCCGGCATGGCGGGCGCCGTTGTGCTCTGCCAGGCCGCGTTCGGCGCGGAGAAGGCGCTTGAGACCTTTAAATGCTTTGCTGACTATTCCGGGCTGAACCTGCTCGGGGAAGTGATTGCCGCCACCGGCAATCAGCCGGTGAGCGATTTCCCCGAGCATATTGAAGCGGCGCGGAATCTGGGCGCTTTAATCAGACAAGCTGTTGCGGACCGGCGCTTGCGCAGGCTATGAACTGCGGTCGGCATTCAGGATTGCCTGCTCACGCAGCGTCATCGGAGCCGGCGTCGATCGGCTCAACATGGATGTGTACGCTGTCGACCCGGGAAAAGGTTTTTTTTATCCTGCGGGAGATGTTTTTTGTAAGCTTCTCAAGCTGCTCACTCTGGTAGTTCCCCTTGAGCCCGCAATGCAGAAAGACCGATACTTTTTCCCCCTGGCTGTAAACCTTGATGTCGTGGCAGTTAAGCCGCTGCGGAACCTTATTGATCATCGTATCAATCCTGCCGATCAGGTCAGCGCTCTGCGCCGTCATGTCCCGGGCGACAATATGCCGCTGCTTCGCGGTTTCAAACGTAACATGCACGTCACGCACATCCGGCAGCTGCTGCTGAATCAGCGCGGTTATTTCATGGGACAGCCTGTGAGACGCTTCAAGGTTCAGGTTCTCCTTTACCTCTATGTGCACGGCAATATGCCGCTTTCCTGACACGTCATAGACATGAATATTGTGGATATTGGTGCACACGGAAAACCGATCGACAATTTTTTTCACCGTTTGATACGTCTCTTTTTCCGTAATGCCGGCAACGTCCACCGGATAGGTGCTGATGACGATATCGCTATTGGAAAATCGTTCGGTAAGGGCGGTCCTGATTTCGTGGACAATGCTGTGGACCACGCGGTGGCTCTCGTTTTTGCTGATGCCGACATTGAGGTCGATGAAATAGAGCGGGCCTGATGGCCGCACCCGGACACCGGCGACGGCAAGCACCCCCGGTATATCTTTTGCGGTCTGTAAAATTGCGCCGATCATGCCCGGCGGGGTCGTGTCCAGCAGAACATCAATGGTGCGCTTGCCCAGTTTAAGGCTCACGACTATCACCAGCAAAGACACTCCCAGCGCGGCAATCGGGTCTGCATAGTGCAGAAGCGGTATGTTAAGATAGTTGCCAAGCCCCGCGCACGCGAGCCCGCCGATAACGACCAGAGAGCTCCACACATCGCTTGAAAAGTGAAGGGCATCCGCCTCCAGCGCCTGGCTATTGTATTTATCGGCCACTTTTTTCAGCGCCCGCGACCGCGAGATATCGACAACGATAGACAGCAGCATGGTTCCGATGCCCCAGGAGGTGTTGCTTACTTCAATAGATTTGCCGAAAAACAAACGCTCAAACGCCTCATATATAATCCACCCGCAGGTAACAAGCAGCAGCAGGGTTTCAATCAGGGCGGAAAAGCTTTCAACCTTCCCGTGTCCGTAGGTATGATCGGCGTCCGGTGGTTTATCAGAGATGCGCACGGCAAACAGCGTCACCACCGCGGCCCCGAGATCGAGCGCCGAGTGCGCGGCTTCAGACAATATGCCAAGGCTTCCCGTGATGAGGCCGACAACAGTTTTTATTGATACTAAAAAAACTGCTGCCAGGACTGAGGTACAAGCCGCTATCTGTTTTTCGTTCGTTTGTGGCATCATGCTGCCTCAATGATGGAGTAAGCCGGCGGTCAGTAGTTTTTTATAAACGGGACATTCCGGTCAGTGAAAAGATAGACCGCGTATTTAACGCCTTCCAGAAGATAGACGCTGATTCCGGTATCACACTGCCACCAGTTGGATTCATTAAAGATATTGTTTCCGGCGCCCATGGCCTCGACGCGAATGCCAGTTTCGTTGAAAACTTTCTGAAACGCGTACAGCGAGCGCCGGGTATGGTGGGTATCGGTTACGATGATAAGATGTTTGAAATGGTTTTTTATGCTGTAGTCCCGCAGGTCATACGCCTCGTCGAACGTGGAGGTCACCCCGCCGGGTTTCAGGGACTGGAGGTAAACCGGCGTTACCGCGGCATGCAGTTCCTCAATGATGGAAGGAGCGATGAGCCATTCATCGCCGCACACGTGCCGCAATGCGGTATACTGCCGGCGCTGATTGGTGAGAATGATGCGCGCCGCATAGCCCTGCTGATATAGCTCAATGGCGCGCGGCAGGCGCGTCAGGATGTCCCCGGACAGCACCACCAGGGCGTCTGCGCCCCTGGTCCCGGAATTGACGGTGAAAAACTGAGCGTAGCGGTTGAGCAGGAACGCGCGCCGGGAGACCGCCCCGGCGATAACCAGTGCGGCAATGGCGCAGATGACGAAAAATTTTTTCATGATGAGCCCCGCAGCCGCCCGGGATGTTAAAAAACCCTTCCTGACAGTAGTCCAGAAGGGTTTGCCTGGTGCCGGCTGCATTTTCTTCAGCAGCAGATCAATATCTTTTCCGGCAGTATGGTTTAACCAGCTGGTATCTGGTTTTCCGCCCGTGCGGCATGCAGGCGGCTAATGAATCGTGTCTTTGGGCTGCAGGGATTCAAATATTTCATCAACCTCATCAACCATCTTGTCCACAAGGGCGCTGCTCACAAAGATGGGGGCTTTCTGCCGTATTGCCACCGCGATGGCATCGCTCGGTCGCGAATCAACAGCAGCCTCTTTGCCGTCGGCAGCGAGGCTTATGATTGCATAGAAGGTGTTCTGCTTCAGCTCTGTTATGACCACCCGCGTTACCGTGGCGTGCAGTCCCTGAATGATATTGCCGATCAGGTCATGGGTCATGGGGCGGGGCGTCCAGCTTTCCTCCATGCCCAGGGCGATGGCATTGCCCTCGAAGTGGCCAACCCATATGAGCAGTATGCGCCCGGTTGTCTTGTCCTGCAGGACGACCTTATACTGCCCGGATTGGATATCAGGGGATACTCGCTTTACTGCTACTTCAATGAAATCATCCATGCATCTAATGTAATCGCTGCGGGCCTGAAAAAAACTTTTCCTACAACCGGTTAGATTCTTACATATATTATATCTGAGAATTTTGCTCTCACATTTGTATCGTTAGGCTTTTGGTGAAAGCAGTTACGGGCGGTGCGAGCGAAGGCTCTGGCAAAGACAAGCAGCATTTGCTGCGAGCATTTAGCCCGAACAAATGAACCAGAAGACTAACAACAAATTTCAAATATCTTTGGTTAGTGTTGATAGCTTGACTTGGTCTCGTTTACCGTATCTACAAAAATCCTCACCAGGTTGGGGTCAAGCTGGGTTCCCGCCGCCTTTTTGATCTCGCGCAGGGAGTCATCCACCGACATAGCCCTTCTGAAGGACAAATCCGAGCGCAGAAAATCATAGGTGTCGGCGACGGCAATGATGCGGGCGTTTAAATCAATCGTGTTGCCGGCAATGCCATCGGGATAGCCCTTGCCGTCAAAGCGCTCATGGGTGTGCCTGATGCTGGCTGCAAGCGGCTGGAGAAACTCTATCTTGCCGACCAGCTTCTCCCCGATTTCCGGGTGCTTTTTAATAAGGAAATATTCCTGGTCAGTAAGACGGCCGGGCTTGCCGAGGATGTTTTCGCTGATGCCGATCTTGCCCACATCATGAAGCAGCGCGGCAAGACGCAGTTCGCGCAGCTCAAGTTCATTCAGTTCCATCCTGATGCCGACCTCACGGGAAAGATCAGCGACCCGCGAAGAATGGCCCGAGGAAATGATATCCCGCTCATCAAGTGCCCGCATGAGCGCCTCAATGGTTGTCATATACTGGTCAATCATGCGTTCATAGGCGTTGGAGATTTCATCCCGGGTGAGCTGGGTCTGATCCTTTTTTTCTTCCACCACGAAGCCAAATTCCTGGAGATCAATCCTGCGGATCCGGTGATGTCCGCCGGGGGTCTTGATTGCCTTGAGTTTTCCCGAGTAGATGTAATTCTTAATGGTCTGCGTTGTGACTTTTATGAGATTCGCAGCCTCGCGGGTATTCAGAACTTCCTTGGTTGCCACATCTTTTATTCTTTTGACCATACGTGCCCCCTTTTTTTCAATTTTTTTGCAGCGTTGAATTGAAAAAAAATAACCTTGACTTTTTCTTTTCTTTTGAAATGTCCTTTTGTTTCGCTGATTTTATACCATTGTACCAAGGTTTTTCTTTTTTGCAAGGAAAATATTTTTAAATTGATATAAATTTTTATTAAATTTTATAGCGGGAGCTTTTGCTGTGAAAAAGAGGCTTTTTCCTATCGATTTTTCCGGCTGCGGAGAGAAATAACTTGGCTTGCTGAGTACTATTTTTATATGCTACCATGGTTTTTATAAGACCCTGCGGTGAATGCATAAGGAGCTGAGCGCGGTATGAAGCCAATATACAGCCCTGCGCGGTGTGCAGTGCTTTTGCTTGTGTTGTGTTCCGGTACCTCCTGGCTGCTTGTTAATGTTTTTACCGGCGCGGCTGCGCGCGCGCAGAGCGATCCGTTCTCCGCGCGCAGAAGGGCGATGGTGGAGAGGGATATCAAGGGGCGTGATATCAGCGACCCCGCGGTGCTGAAGGCCATGGAAAAAGTGCCGCGGCATCTGTTCGTGGACATGCGGCTCCGGGAAGAGGCATACGCTGATTATCCCCTGCTCATCGGGGAGGACCAGACCATTTCGCAGCCTTATATTGTAGCGCTCATGACCCAGAGCCTGCACTTGAAGAAGCAGGACAAAGTGCTGGAGATCGGCACCGGCTCAGGGTATCAGGCCGCGGTGCTTGCCGAGATTGTGCAGCAGGTATACACGGTGGAAATAATCGCATCGCTGGCAGCCCGGGCAGCTGCGCTGCTTAAAACGCTTGGGTACCGCAACATACAGTTCAGGGCCGGAGACGGCTTTCAGGGCTGGAAAGAACATGCGCCCTATGACGCCATCCTGGTCACCTGCGCCGTCGGCAGCATCCCGCCGCCGCTTGCAGCGCAGCTCAAAGAGGGCGGCAGAATAATACTGCCGCTGGGAGACGCGCAGAGCGTGCAGACGCTGGTGCTGGGGGTAAAAAAAGGCGGGAGCATAGAAAAGAAAAATATGAGCGCGGTGCGCTTTGTGCCCATGACGGGAGCGGTCCGGGGCAGGAATGGCTCTTCCGAATAACCGGGGCGGGGCGGCGCTACTGCCCGGCAGCGGGCAGCGGCATGGTGCCTTCCTTGAAGCACTCAAAATTTGCCGTCTCCCCGGCATTTTCCGTGGTGTACCCGGTAGCGGGATTTATTTTCGCAAAGACCACGCCTTCCGGTATCTCGAACAGCTTTACCGGAAGATCCTTTACCGCCTGCTGCATGAAGTGCAGCCAGATGGGGGCCGCCACCACTCCCCCGGTTTCGCGCTTTCCCAGTGACGTGTTATCATCATAGCCAACCCAGGCTCCGGTTACCAGCTGCGGCGTGAACCCGATAAACCAGGCATCCCGGAAATCATTGGTCGTTCCGGTTTTTCCTGCGCACGGGCGGTTGAGCGCGGAAACTTTTTTCCCGGTCCCCTCTTCTACGACGCTCTGCAGCAGACTGGTCATCAGGTATGCGGTCTGGGGATTAAGCGCCTGGTACAGCAGCGGGGTGTTTTCCTCAACCAGGTTGCCATCCCGGTCCAGAATTCTGGTGATGGCAATAGGCTGCACCCGGACGCCGTGAGCGCAAAACACCCCGAATGCCTGCACCATCTGCAGCAGCGTAAGCGTCGGGGTTCCCAGGGCCAGGGTCAGGTCCCTGTTGATCGGGGTGTCGATCCCGAATTGCCGCGCGTAGGTGACGGCATAGTTAATGCCGATATCCTGCAATATTTTTATGGTAACCACGTTGCGCGAGAGCGTGAGCGCCTTGCGCAGCGTCACGGGGCCCATATATTTCTCATCATAATTTTGCGGCTCCCACCGCTTGCCCCCGCCCATTTTAAAGGAAATGGGTGAGTCTACGATAATGCTGGCAGGGGTATAGCCCTTGTCCAGTGCCGCGGCGTAAATGATCGGCTTGAAAGCAGAGCCGGGCTGTCGCTGCGCCTGGACCGCCCGGTTAAACTGGGTATTGGAAAAGTCCCTCCCGCCAATCATGGCCCTGATGAAGCCGGAATTCGGGTCCATGCAGACCAGCGCTGCTTCAACCCTGTTTTTATTCTGCGCCGCCTTCTGGTGCCGTTTCTCGTATTGTTCAAGCCCGCCGCGGATCGCTTCCTGTGCAGCCTTTTCCATGGCAACGCTGAGTGTTGTTTCGATGCGCAAACCGGCTTCATAGAGCGCCGCCGCGCCGTATTTCTTCTCCACGGCCTGGCGGATATACTCGGTGAAATACGGGGACCGGGTTGCGTTGATGTTTTCCAGCTGTTTGAAAGCAAGAGGCTCTTTTTCCGCCGTTGCTTTTTCCGCCGCCGTAATGTAGCGCTGTTCCAGCATCCGCTCCAGCACATAGGTCTGGCGCTGCCCGGCGCGCTCCGGATAGCGCAGCGGTGCATAATAGCTCGGGGCTTTCGGCAGTCCCGCCAGAAGCGCGGCCTCTGCCAGGGTAAGTGCTGATGCGGGCTTGCCGAAGTAGGAGCGCGCGGCAGCCTCAACACCATAGGCCCCCTGGCCGAAGTATATCTGGTTAATGTAGAGGGTCAGAATCTCGTTCTTGGTGAGCGAGGTCTCGATGCGCCGCGCCAGAATCGCCTCTTTGATCTTGCGCGTATAGCTTTTTTCCGGCGTGAGCAGAAGCGACTTGGTGATCTGCTGGGTGATGGTGCTGCCGCCCTGCTTGATCTCCCCGGACAGCAGGTTGATAAACGCGGCCCGCAGAATGCTCTCGTAATTGATGCCCTTATGCTCAAAAAACTGGGCATCTTCTGCGGCGATAATCGCCTTGATGAATACCGGTGCGACCGCGGAGAGCTTCACCATGTAGCGCCGTTCCGTGCAGAACTCGCCGATGAGTTCGCCGGCGCCGGCGTAGACTTCGGTTACCAGCGGCGGCCGGTAATCATTTAACGAATAGAGGCGGGGCAGATTGTAGCTGAAGTAGTTGTAGAGAATGACACACGCGGATATTCCCAGCAGCGCCAGGCACAGGGGCAGCACAACCAGGACGGTAAGCAGTATTTTGGTATGCTTCTTTTTTCGCTGCGGTAATTGCATTGCTTAAAGCGCGCCGGTCAGAAATGGTTCAGTTCAAAAGCGTTTTGAATAAGCTCGATGGTGTGTCCGGCGGCAAGCAGGGTTACTGCCGCCACATCAAAGCGGGCAGGCTTGTTCTCCAGCTTGTAGCGCTGGATAAATTCCAGGGCAACTTTTCCGATCTGCGCCTGCTTTCTCAGGTTCACCGCCTCCTGCGGCGTTCCGTGCGACCGGGAGCTCCTGGTTTTTACCTCGATAAAGCAGAGGCATTTATCCGGGTCGCGGGCGATAATATCAACTTCCCCGTAGCGGCAGCGGTAATTTTTTACCAGTATCTTGAACCGTTTTTTCTCCAGAAATGCCACGGCAAGCTCTTCACCCCGTGCTCCCAGGAGTTTCCGGCGCTCGCTCATGGCCGCCCGCCGCTGCAATCATCGCGTCCGCGCATAAAGCTTATTCTGTGAATGGGCGACGGCCCGCAGCAGGCCAGGGCGCGAAAATGCTCCTTGGTGCCGTATCCCTTGTTGCGCGCAAAATTGTATGCCGGGTACAGCTCATGGTAGTGCTTCATCAGGGTGTCTCTGGTGACTTTTGCCATAATAGAGGCTGCTGAAGTGGCGAGGCTGCGCTGGTCGCCTTTTATCAGGGGAGTCTGCGGGATTGAGCTGGCGATCGGGTAGATGCCGTCTATCAGAAGATACTCAGGGGTCACGGCCAGTGCAGCTACGGCATCCCGCATTGCCTTCAGGCTGGCCTGAAGAATGTTTATCCGGTCAATCTCGCGGTGATCAACTGCCGCCCAGCTCCAGGCGACTGCCGTGCTGCTGATAACAGCATAGAGCTGTTCGCGTTTTTTCTCGGTAAGCTGTTTTGAGTCTTTTATGGCGGGGTGCGTCCAGCCGCGGGGCAATATTACCGCGCTGGCCACGACCGGGCCGGCGAGCGGGCCTCTGCCGGCCTCATCGACTCCCGCAATACAGCCGTATCCCCGTTCAGACAGGATTTTTTCCGGACACGGGGAATCCTTGAGCAATGAGGACAGCGACGCCATATGCTCGCGAGAGGGTTCTTGCACGGTATGGCCGGCAATTATTGGAGCTTCTGCTCTTTGATGCGGGCTGCCTTGCCCTTTAAGTTTCTGAGATAATAGAGGCGTGCCCTGCGCACCCTGCCCCGTTGCACCAGATCCACCCGGTCAATCGTGGGAGAATGCAGGGGAAAAATTCTTTCCACGCCGACGCCATAGGAGACCTTTCTCACTGTAAAGCTTGAACGCAGGCCGCACTTTCTTTTACTGATGACCACACCCTGGAATGCCTGTATGCGCTCCTTGTCACCTTCCTTAATCTTTACATGCACTTTTACCGTATCCCCGGGGCGGAAGGGGAGAATATCGGTGCGCATATGCTCTTTTTCCAGGCGTTCAATGTAATCCATTTTTACTCTTCTCCATTATTTATTATCGTCTGTCGCTTCCCTCAATACTTTTTTATCTGCTTCGGTCAAGGCCGCCTGCTGCAGGAGATCGGGTCTTTTATGCCGGGTTTTTTTTAATGCTGCGGCTCTTCTCCAGATGGCTATTTTCTTATGATCTCCACCCAAGAGCACCGGCGGCACTTCAAGGCCGCAGAAGCTGCGCGGCTTGGTATACTGGGGATATTTAAGCAGCGCGCCGGAAAAGGTGTCTTCCTCGACCGACGCCGGTTCCCCCACAACCCCCGGCTCCAGCCGGGCAACAGCGTCTATTATAACCAGGGAGGCAAGCTCCCCGCCGGTGAGAATATAATCACCGATTGAGAGTTCCTCGTCAATAAAAAACTGGACCCGCTCATCCACGCCTTCGTATCTTCCGCAGATAAGAATCAGATGAGCGCCGGTGCTGAGCCGCTGCGCCTCACCCTGGGAAAACACTGTTCCCTGGGGGGACATGAGTATCACCCGGGTTTGCCCCGGGCGCTTGAGGTCCTCAATTGCTTTTACGATGGGCTCAACCTTCATCACCATCCCGGCACCGCCGCCGTATGGCGCGTCATCCGTGACATGATGCTTATCAGCGGTGTAGTCCCGAAGCTGGTGGACGTTGATCCTGATCAGCCCGTTCAGTTGTGCCCGTTTAAGAATACTTTCCCCCAGAGGGGAAACAAACATCTGGGGGAAAAGGGTGATAATATCAAATTCAATCATGTGCGAAAGGCCCGGTAGTTTCGTGCGAGGTGCTTACTGAGCCGTGCGCGTTTTTTAGAACTTCTGCCGTTGTGTCAGAGCCCCTTCAGGCAAACTGCCCTGCCTGCATACGCAGTTCAGGCAACCGATATTCTATAAGGAGATGCGGGGTACCAGGAGCCGGATTGCGGCTCTCCTATTCAACGATCTCCAGGACCGCCCTTTTGCCGATCTTTGCCGACGCGGCAGAGAGGATGGTCCTTATAGACTGGGCGGTTTTACCATGTTTTCCAATGATTTTTCCCAGGTCGCCTTTTGCTACTCTCAGCTCAATTACCGACGTCTGCTCCCCTTCAACTTCATGCACCGAAACCTCATCCGGATTATCCACAAGAGCCGTTGCAATGTATTTTACTAATTCTTTCATGGTACCTCCGCTGTTATACGTTGCTGCAATGCCTGATTACAGAAACACTTGGATTAGTAATACGTAATACAAGGCGGTTACTGAGCAGATGGCGTCGGTTTTTGGAAAACACCCCCCTTTTTCAACACCTGAATTGCTGCCTGTGTCGGTTGTGCGCCCTGGGCAATCCACTGTAAAGCTTTGTCTTTGTTTATCTTTGCAGTGGCCGGCGCACTGCACGGGTCATAGGTGCCCAGCAGTTCAATAAACCGTCCATCGCGGGGTGACGTATCTTTAGCCACAACTATTCTATAAAACGGTCTTTTTTTCTTTCCATAGCGTGCGAGTCGTATTTTAACAGCCATAGTTAGGTATCTATTTTCCTCCTTTCAACAGGATTTTACTGCGCTTGTGAATGGTTTGCTGTGCAGTTCCACTACAGCTGTAACTGCATCTTTTTTAAATTAATGGGAAAATGTATAATTTATATGTATTATAATTTTTTTGTCAAGAGAAATTATTTTCTCGTAACAGAAATTCAGCTTACAGGCAGGATAGCATGAAAATATGAATTATAAGATTCTTACATATATGTTAGGTAATTGCAAAAGTATTCAAGAATGGGATTGCCGCGCTTCGCTCGCAATGACAAATGGCGATTTTGCGGTCATTGCGAGGAGCGTTGCGACGAAGCAATCTCAATAAATTAGACTTTTGCAATTGGCTCATATATCTGAGAATTTTGCTCTCACATTTGTATCGTTAGGCTTTTGGTGAAAGCAGTTACGGGCGGTGCGAGCGAAGGCTCTGGCAAAGACAAACAGCATTTGCTGCGAGCATTTAGCCCGAACAAATGAACCAGAAGCCTAACAACAAATATCTTTGGTTAGCATTATAGCACCTGTTCGCTGAAAAGCCCACCAGACGCGGGAGAAAAATATCCTTGCAATGGTAAAATTCCTATGATAATTTTTTAAATTAAATTCGCTTGCATATAGTATTAATTATGCAAATATATTCTTCAACTATTCACATAAAGACTACCGGTAACCTTGATATTATTAATATCAGCCCCCAGATAGAAGACCTTGTTGCCCGCCATGCGGTTCTCTCGGGATTCCTGCTGCTTTTTATCGCCGGGTCAACGGCGGCACTGACCACGATCGAATATGAGCAGGGTGCGATACAGGATCTCCGGCAGGCCATCGAGCGGATTGCACCGCAGGATCTTCCCTATGAGCACGACCGGCGCTGGGGGGATGGCAACGGATACGCCCATGTCAGGGCGGCGCTGCTGGGTCCGTCGCTCTCCATCCCGCTGCACGCGGGGCGGTTGCAGCTCGGCACCTGGCAACAGATAGTGCTGTGTGATTTTGACAACCGGCCGCGCCTGCGGGAGGTTATCGTGCAGCTGCAGGGGTGTGCTTAGTGCTTCGATTCGCACATACCGTGACGTATACGATCCAAACAAAAGATTTTTATCGGTGCAATCGGGACTCCCTCAGGCCTCTGAAAAGGAGGTAACGGCGCGTTCAGTCATGGTGAAAAAAGTAAAGTTAAAAACAGCTCAACGTTATGTGAGCGACACCCTGAGCTTTGATGATCCGGTGCTGGTAAGGCTGCTCTGCGGGGAGCATGACAACAACGTAAAGCTCATAGACGCGGCACTTGCGGTAACCGTATCGGTCAGGGGACACGAGATAACCATAGGGGGCGCTGCGGAGGCAGTCTCCGCGGCAAAGCGCCTGCTGCAGAATCTCTACTTTATTCTTGAGTCCGATCACGCCCTGAGCGGTGATGATGTCCAGCGCGCGATAACCATGATTGGGGAAAATGACGAGGCAAATCCGCGTGATGTGCTGCTGGACACGATACTTGTTTCCTACAAGAGGCGCCCGATACACCCGAAAAGCATTGTCCAGAAGCTCTATGCGGATGCGATACGAAGCTATGATATGGTGATCGGTATCGGTCCTGCCGGGACGGGCAAGACCTATCTGGCCATGGCCATGGCGCTTGCCTCGTTCATGAAGAAGGAGGTCGACCGGATCATATTGACGCGGCCTGCGGTTGAGGCCGGCGAAAAGCTCGGCTTTCTGCCTGGTGATTTATACGAGAAGGTTAACCCGTATCTGCGCCCCCTCTATGACGCGCTGCATGATATGATGGAGATGGAAAAGGTGGTCGATTTTCTGCGCCAGGGGATTATTGAAGTCGCGCCGCTTGCCTTCATGCGCGGCAGAACCCTCAATGATTCCTTTGTAATCCTGGATGAGGCGCAGAATACCACCTCCGAGCAGATGAAGATGTTTTTGACGCGCCTGGGGTTTAACTCCAAAGCGGTCATAACCGGCGATGTTACCCAGACCGATCTGCCGGCAGGCAAAACCTCAGGGCTTATTGAAGCGCAGCGGGTGCTGGCCGGCGTGCCGGGAATTCGCTTTGTCTATTTTAGCGAAAAGGATGTGGTGCGCCATCCGCTGGTTCAGGAAATTATAAAAGCCTATGAGTCATATTCCTGAGGGATTTCCGCCATATAAAATGATAGCCAGAGATATTTGAATTTTATTGATAGGCTTCTGGTTCATTTGTTCTGGCTAAATGCTCGCAACAATAAATGATGCTTGTTTTTGCCAGAACCTTTGCTCGCACCGCCCGTAACTGCTTTCACCAAAAGCCTGACGATATAAATGTGAGAGCAAAATTCTCAGATTTGATAGGTATAAGAAAAATAGAGTATGATAAAGCTGTTTGCTCCCCGCGCTGATAAAAAAATAAAAATCAGGGATCCCCGGAAAAAGGGTGCCGCGCTCCGGTTCCTTAAAAACCCGGTTCTGCACCGGGTCATTATCGGGCTCCTGCTGAGTGCCGTGATTGCCCTGCTCATCTCGCCGCAGCTCATCACCAGCACCTATACCTACCAGCCGGGCGATATCTCGCGCGATAATATCAGGGCGCCCCGTGATTATTCGATCGAGGACACGCTGACCACGGAAAAATTGCGCCAGGAAAAAAAGGCGGCAGTGCTTTCGGTGTACGATTTTAACTCCCGGGCGGACGATGACATCGAAAAGAAAGTGGTCACGGCGTTTTCAGCGATGAGAGAAGCGCTGCCGCGCGCGAAAAAAAACGAACAGTTTTTCAGCAGGGGCAAGGAAGAGTTCGAGAAGTTACTGCGCATCGAGCTGCCGGATAAAGATTTCAGCATTTTATTAAAAAAGAAATTCAACAAGGACCTGGAAGATCACCTGCTGGAACTGGTGCTCCCCTTTGCCCAGCGGGAGGTGGTTTCCTCCAGGGAAGACCAGCTTTTTCGCGAGTGGGGGCGCAGGGTGACCCTGCGGGACATCTTCAGCAAAAAAGAGACGGTATTGCAGGACTATTCCCGGCTGATTGATTTAAAGGACGTGCAGTTTCTGCTGCGGCGTGAAGCCCGCAGAGTGCTGCAGCGGGTTGGCGAGCCCCAGCGCAGCGTTCTGCTGGCGATGGCGGTTAAATTAATCGAGCCGAATGTTACCTTCAATAAACAGGAAAGCGAGGACCGCAAGAATGCCTCCCTGCAGGCAGTGAGCCCGGTATATATCAAAGTGAAAAAGGGGGAAATGATCATCCGCGAAGGGGAGCGGATTACGGAGGCAGCCCTGACAAAACTGAACGGCATGATTGAGGAGCGCGGGTATCAGAGCGCGGCCTGGACGCTGGCCGGATATTTCGTGTTCACGTTCTTATCTCTGTTTTTTGTTTACCGCTTCACCCTCAATAATTTGAAAACCCGCTCAATTGCAAGCCGGGATTTTATTTTTCTCGGCTCCTCGCTGCTCCTGTTTATCCTGCTGCTCAAGCTTTCCATCGTCGGCGCGCGGTCCTTTGACAGCGGCTCGTCCTTCATCCCGGTGAACGCGTATTTTTATGCCATACCGTTTGCCCTCGTGTCCATTGTCATCAGCGTGGTTTTGAATCCGCAACTGGCGGCAATCGGGTCGCTGGTCATCTCTGTTCTGGCCGGCATCCTCATAGACAATCAGATTGTCTTTTTTGTCTATCCCCTTCTCAGCTGTCTGCTGGCAGCACAGGAAGTCACCCCGTGCCGTGAGCGCAAAACCCTTATCAAAGCCGGCCTCAAAGTCGGTCTCTTCAACAGCATCATTATCGTTGCCATTGCCATTCTCAAGGGGAACGTGCTCTCGCTTGAGACTGTTTTCAACATAGCGCTGGGCATGCTGGGCGGCGTGCTCGCGGGGATTCTTGCTACCGGCATTATTCCCGTCATAGAAATAGTTTTCAACTATACGACCAATATCAAGCTGCTGGAACTGGGGGATCTCAACCAGCCGGCGCTGCGGGACCTCATCATTTCCGCTCCCGGCACCTATCACCACAGCATTATTGTCGGCAGCCTGGTGGAGGCAGCAGCAGAAGCCATCCAGGCGAATCCGCTGCTGGCCAGGGTGAGCGCCTATTATCATGATATCGGCAAGATGAAAAAACCCCTCTATTTCGTGGAGAACCAGAAGGGCGGGGAAAACCGGCATGACAAGCTCCTGCCCAGCATGAGCAGCCTGATCCTTATCTCCCATGTCAAGGACGGCGTTGAGATTGCAAAAAAGAACCGTCTCGGGAAAAGCATCCAGGATATTATCTGCCAGCACCACGGCACCAGCATGAACTACTTTTACCAGAAGGCAAAAGATTTGAATACCTCCGCCGGCCAGCCCGTGAGTGACAAGGACTTCCGTTATCCCGGCCCGAAGCCGCAGACCAAGGAGGCGGGGCTGGTGATGTTAGCCGATGCCGTGGAAGCGGCATCGAAAACCCTGACAGAGCCGACGCCGGCGCGCATCCAGGGCATGGTTAACCGCATCATCACCAGTATTTTTACCGACGGGCAGCTTGATGAATGCGAGCTGACCCTGAAGGATATTCATCTTATCGGCCAGAGTTTTATCAGAATTTTAAACGGCATTTTCCACGCCCGTGTTGAATACCCGGAGAAACAGGAAAAGGAAGCAAATGGCAGCGCTAAAAACCAGGGTACTGATCAAAAACCGGCAAAGCCGGATCGCGGTCGACCCGCGTCGGATAAGGAAAATGGCGATCGTGATCCTGGACGCCTTGAAGTTGTCCCATCCCGAGATAAGTATTCTGCTATTGGATGACCGGCAGATACAGGAGCTGAACCGCACCTACCTCAGCCGTGACTGCCCGACCGATGTTTTATCCTTCCCCATGGCCGAAGGGCCGTTTCCGGCTGTCCAGCCGCACATCCTGGGCGATGTCGTTATTTCCGTGGAAACTGCGCTGCGGCAGGCTCAAGCGCGGCAGGCGGCGCTGCATGAGGAGCTGGCCTTCCTGCTCATCCACGGCATCCTGCATCTTACCGGCTATGACCACGAGCAGGGCGGCAGTGAACAGCGCCGGATGCGGCGGATGGAGCAAAAGCTGCTTAAAACGCTGCTGGCGGAAGGGCGGCTTTCCACATAGCGGTACGGGACGAACGCGCACTGTTTTAGCTCTTGCCCGGAAGCACTGCTCGTGATACTACATACTACCCGATTTTTAACAACAGCGTTCAGTGTGAATAAAAGAGTACCGGGGGTCTGGAGTTGTGGAGCTGTAAAGCTTCTGCACTCCTTAACCCTGCCGCCCTGAAACGCAGGGGCTCGGTGGTTAATTTATTTTCAGAAAGGTGGAGATGCTATGAAACTTGATGAACAGGTAATTACCCGGGCGATTATTGAGCGGTTCAGTAAAAAACTGCTGGATAACCTGGCCCTGGATGTTGCCGTGGTCGGCGGCGGCCCTGCCGGGCTGGTTGCGGCATACTATCTTGCCAAAGCAGGCCACAAGGTTGCCCTCTTTGAAAGAAAGCTGAGCATCGGCGGCGGTATGTGGGGCGGCGGCATGATGTTTAATGAAATCGTGGTGCAGGAAGAGGGAAAGCGCATTCTTGATGCGTTCAAGATCAGCAGCAAAAAATTTAAACCGGGCTACTACACCGCTGATTCAGTAGAAACGGTAAGCACCCTCTGCTCTTATGCGGCAAAGGCCGGGGTCAAGGTTTTCAACCTTATGAGCGTTGAAGATGTTATGGTGCGGGACAACCGGGTCATTGGCGTGGTCATCAACTGGACCGCGGTTGAGATGGCCAGCCTGCATGTTGACCCGCTCTGCGTGCAGTCAAAGTTCGTCATTGACGCAACCGGCCACCCGATAGAAGTAATCAGGGTTATTGAGCGAAAAGTTGATGCAGAGCTTCTGACCCCTTCAGGAAAAGCAGAGGGTGAGCGCTCCATGTGGGCGGATGTGGCGGAACGGACCACGCTGGAAAACACCCGCGAGGCATTCCCGGGCGTTTACGTGGCCGGCATGTCAGCCAATGCCACTTTCGGCAACTTTCGCATGGGCCCCATCTTCGGCGGCATGCTGCTCTCCGGGGAAAAAGCAGCCAAACTTATCAGTGCGCGGCTGAAAAAAGACAGGAAATAGTGCGATAAACTGAAGACTGAACCAGGAACTCAAGAAATCAGGAAATTATTTTTATCACCTTTCTGAGTTCCTGAGTTCCAGATTGTATCTCCTTTGTGCAAGCTGGCTGCTGCGGATAAAAAAGCCGTGTGGTGAAAATAAACGCACCACACGGCTTGTATTGTGACGGTCTTAAAAATATACTATGTGTTGCAAGGTTTAGGCTGCTGTCGCGTAGGCTGCAGGATCAATCGGGGAACCCGCAGGGAACACTCGGGTGCCAAGCTCGCGGTCAACCATCAAGAGGCCTTCTTTGCTGCTGCCAACCATCTCAAGCTCTTTAACTACCTTATCAGTGTTTTTTTCCTCCTCGATCTGCTCGTTGGCGAACCAGTGGAGCAGGGGCTCAGAACTGTAGTCGTTTTGTTCGCGGGATATCTTTATGAGCTCATTGATTTTGCCGGTTATGAACTGCTCATGCCCGTAAGCATCCTTCCACGCCTCAAGCGGTGACTTCCAAGTGGTTTTAAGCTGCTTCAGGTCTAGAAGCTCGACGCTGCCGCCGCGGTCAATGATGTGGTCAAAGAACTTCATGGCATGAATCATTTCCTCGTGGGCCTGGCAGCGCATCCAGTGGGCCATGCCGTCCAGGTTTTGCGCATGGAAATAGGCCACCATGGAAAGATATATATAGTATGATTCAAGCTCGTGCTTGATCTGCATGTTCATTGCTTCGCCCATTCGTTTTGCTATCATGTTCAGCACTCCTTGATACGTTGAAATTAAGTATTGTATAATTTTAGAGCCAATTGCAAAAGTCTAATTTATTAAGATTGCTTCGTCGCCACGCTCCTCGCAATGACCGCAAAGACGCTATTTGTCATTGCGAGCGAAGCGCGGCAATCCCATTCTTGAATACTTTTGCAATTACCTCTTTAATATAGCATTCACTTCTGCTTCTGGCGAACATCCTCTTTTATGCGCTGAATGTGACCGCGGCCGAGCGCCTTCACCTCGCAGCCGAGCTCAAAATATCGGCGGATCTGCGCGTCGCTGAGGATACCGAAACAGTCAATGATGGACAGGGGCGCCCCTGCCCATGCTACCACCTCATCAGGGTTGAGTTTCAGGTACGGCGCGTGCCGCACGGCAAGAACCAGCGCCTCCATGTCCTTCATGGCCGCAGGCAGGTCCTTCTGCACCCGCAGATTCACCAGGTCCTGCTGATTGCGAAAAAACCTGCCCCAGGATTGGCCTGGCACCGGGTAGGTGTCCTGGGTTTCCAGCTCATACCAGTGGTCAACATACGGGTCATGAACATGCAGTTCAGCGCCCATCTCGGTGAGTTTTCGCACCACCAGCTCCGAGCCGCTGTAGCGCGTGTCCCCGACATCCTCCCGGTAGCTCGCGCCGCACAGCAGCACGCGTGCCCCGGCGATATATTTCCCCATGTTGCGCAGGGCATCGCGCGTCAGCTCTGCCACGTGCAGGGCGCGCGTGTCGTTAACATCAATCGCGGTGGTGGTAATTTTGAAAATATCGTCCTCAAACCCCAGGATATGCTTGTAGGCCAAGTAGCCGAGACCGCCGTCTTTAGGCAGGCAGTAGCCGCCGATGCCGGGGCCGGGGAAGATGATGTTGCTGTGGGTGGGCCGCATCTTTATGGCTTTGATTACCTTGGTCAGGTCAACGCCGTTACGCTCTGAGAACAGGCTCCATTCATTAAGGAACGCAAGGGTTGCGGCGCGGTAGGAATTTTCCACAATTTTAGTGGTCTCTGATTCTATGGGGCGGTCCATGACCGTCAGGGGAAAATCCTTTGTGTTCAGGACCTCTTCGAGAAATTTTACCACCCGCTGGCGGGCTGTCTCGTTGCACCCGGAGCAGACTCTCCAGAAATCGCGGATGGAGCGCACGTATTCCCTGCCCGGCATCACGCGCTCAAAGCTGTGGGCAAGCAGGGGCTCTGACTGAATGCCGCGGCTGCGGAAGGCCTTCTGCATAATGGGATAGGCAACAAACTCCGTGGTGCCGGGGGCGACCGTGGTCTCAATGAGGACCAGGCACTCCGCGGACACGCGCTCGCCGATGGTCTTCATGGTCGCTTCCAGAGCGCTCATCTCCGCCTCGCCGGTGCGCAGGTTGCCGAGATCGCTCTTGGTATAGTCGCACTGAACGTCAACCACCACGCAGTCAGCCAGCTTCAGGCAATCGCTGTTGTAGGTGGCGATAAGGGTTTTCTTCTCCTGCACGCAGCGGGCAATCATCGGCTCCACTTCCGGGTCTTCTGCCTTTACCGGCGATTCCCCGCGGTTCAGCAGCGGTATCTTCCAGTAACTGCGGGTGCTCGGACGCTGGCAGCCGATGACAAACTTCGATGGCTTGCCGGTCTTTGCATCCACGGTGTCGGCAATAATGGCGGCCATCACGGCGCCGACAAAACCCACACCCATCACCACGATGATCTCTTTTCCTTCGCTGCGGGCCTGATTGACGAGGCCTTCAATGCGCGCGTATTCTGCTGCGTACTCTTCTTTTTGCGGAAGAAGAAACTTTTCTCCGCTGGGGCTGTCTGAATACTGTGCCATATCTGTTCTCCTTTTGAATTCAAATAAATATGTGCTGTCTGCTGACAGATTTTAAACTTGATGGCCTTGTAAAAAGCAGAAAAAGAATAATTCGACTCCGGGAAGCCCCGCCTTGTAGGCGGGGAGCTTCACTTTTTACAGCTTCGTCAAACTTTACTGGTTATAGATATAGATAATGGGCCGTTGGGTGTCAACGAAAATAAGAAACATTTGACAGCATCGGGGGCCAAAACTATACTTACAGTAGAATAAAATAGTTTCACGTCAGTATCGGGAGAATTGACATGCAACTTTATCATGATGTTGTGATTGTCGGCGCCGGGCTTGCAGGCCTGCGGGCAGCGGTCGAGCTTTCTGGTTCGGCTGATATCGCTGTGGTGAGCAAGGTCTATCCCACCCGCTCCCATTCCGGCGCTGCCCAGGGCGGTATTGCCGCGGCGCTGGGCAACGAGGGGGAGGACAGCTGGGAATGGCACATGTTCGACACGGTGAAAGGCAGCGATTTCATCGGCGATCAGGACGCCATCGAAATCATGACCCGGGATGCGCCGCGGGCAATTATTGAGCTTGAGCACATGGGCGTGCCGTTCAGCCGCACCGCTGAGGGCAGAATTGCCCAGCGGGCATTCGGCGGCCACACCCGCGAGTTCGGCAGGGCGCCGGTGAAACGGGCCTGCTATGCATCGGACCGGACCGGCCGGGTGGTGCTGGACACGCTCTATGAACAGTGCGTAAAGAAGGGCGTGCGCTTCTATTCGGAGTTTGTGCTTATCGACCTGTCGTTTACCGACGGCCAGGCCGGCGGCGCGCTTTTGCTGGAATGGGCAACCGGCGAGCTTCATGAGGTGCGCGCCCGGGCCATACTGCTCGCGACCGGCGGGTTCGGCAAAGTATATAAGACCACCTCCAATTGCTTTACCAACACCGGCGACGCGGTTTCCCTTGCTTTCCGGCACGGGGTGCCGCTCCAGGACATGGAGTTCGTGCAGTTCCACCCCACCGGCATCCGCGGCCTGGGCATCCTCATCAGCGAGGCAGCGCGGGGGGAAGGGGGCTTTTTGCTCAACAGCTCGGGTGAGCGGTTCATGGAGCGCTATGCGCCGGCAATAAAAGACCTGGCTCCCCGCGATATCGTATCCCGTGCAATACTGCGCGAGATTCAGAGCGGCCGGGGCATTGACGGCCAGGACTATGTGCATCTTGATATTACCCATCTCGGGCCGGAGGTCATTAATGAAAAGCTGTGGGAAATAGCTTCGTTCGCCCGCCTCTATACCGGCGCTGAGCCGACCCGGGAGCCGATCCCGGTTCAGCCGACCTGCCATTACATGATGGGCGGCATTCCCACTGACGGTGACGGCAGAGTATTGCAGGACAGTGCCGGAACTCCGCTTCCAGGGCTGTTTGCGGCAGGTGAGTGCGCCTGCGTTTCCGTGCATGGCGCAAACCGGCTCGGTTGCAACTCTCTGCTTGACCTAGTGGTCTTCGGCGCGCGCGCGGGCAAAGCGATACGGCAATGGCTTGCGCAGGCCAGGCCGTGTGCGCGTGATATATCAGACCTCCGCGATGCGAGCAGGGAGAAAATCTCCCGCCTGCTTGCAGCCGCAGGAAAAGAACAGGTCCCGCGCATCAGGCAGCAGCTGCAGGAGCTTATGATGGAGCAGTGCTCGGTATTCAGGGATGCCGCGGGGCTGGAAAAGGCGCGGCGAAAAATTCAGGAGCTTCAGCAGCGCTTTGGCGCTATCGGGCTTTCGGTCAGGGAGCCGCGCTATAACATGGAACTTGTGGAGGCGCTGGAATGCGATCACCTCTTAAGCCTTGCGGCAGTTATCGTGGAGAGCGCGCTGCTACGCAGGGAGAGCCGCGGAGCCCATTTCCGCGAGGATTACCCGGAGCGCGATGACCGGAATTTTCTCTGCCACACTATGGCATTCAAAGAAAAAAAGGGCATGCGGATTGAAAAAAAACCGGTGCGCATTACCCGCTTTGAGCCGGTCGCAAGAACCTATTAAACGGGAGGTAACCGATGGAGCGCCTGTTCAGAATCTTTCGCCTTGACCCGCAGAAGGACACGTCACCGCGGTTCCAGGAGTACCGGGTAACCATAGAGCCGATTGATAAAATACTCGACTGCCTGAACCGGATTCGCTGGCAGCAGGACCCGTCGCTGACACTGCGCATGTCCTGCGCCCACGGCATCTGCGGCTCTGACGGCATGCGCATCAATGGCGTGTGCACGCTTGCCTGCCAGCGGCTGGCCAAGAACTATCCGGAGGACCCCATCATTATAGAGCCCCTGCCGAATTTTCGGGTGGTGAAGGACTTGGTGGTTGATATCGAGCCGTTTTTTGAGAAATACCGGGCGCTGAAACCCTATCTTATTGCAGAAGCGCCGGGCAGTGAAACCGAGCGTTGCCAGAGCCCAGAGGAGCGGGAAGTTTTCGCTGAAGCCATCCGCTGCATCTTGTGCGCCTGCTGCACGGCTGCCTGCCCGGTGTCGGCTGAGAACGGGCAGTTCATGGGGCCGGCCGCGCTGCTCCGGGCCTTCCGCTACCTGTTTGATTCACGGGATGAGGATGCCCGTGCGCGCATGCGCATGCTTGATACTGATGACGCTATCTGGGGATGCAAGAGCCACGGTAAATGCACGGAAGTGTGTCCGAAGGAGATTGACGTGCGCCAGCGCCTGGCGCAAACAAAAAAAAAGATATACGAGGTAAAATAGGGGAAATAGAGTGCCGTGAAGCTTATAGCTGACAGCTGCTGAAGGCTTCTTTATCAGTCGAGTTTGAAATCCCCGTGCTTCTTTATATGCTCCACCAGCCCGCCGTCGGCAAGAATGTTGGCCATGGCCCTGGGCAATGCCGGAAACGTATACGCCGCGCTTTTTGACAGATTCGTCAGTTTCCCGCCGAGAAGATCAAGCTCCAGTTCATCGCCTTCATCAATGGTATCGGTGTCAATAATAAGCGCCGGCAGCCCCACATTGATACAGTTGCGGAAAAATATCCGCGGGAAGCTTTTGGCAATGACCGCGCTCACGCCTGCCATCTTGATAATAGTCGGGGCATGCTCGCGGCTTGAGCCCTGACCGAAGTTTTTTCCGCCGACCACAAAATCCCCCTGCTGTACGATAGCAGCAAACCCCGGCCGGGCATCCTCAAGCACGTGTTTCGCCAGCTCCGGGAGGTTGCTGCGCAGGTGGAATAATCTCCCCGGCGCGATATGGTCGGTACTGATACCGTCGCCGAACTTCCAGGCTTTGCCTCTCAGCTTGTCCATGTGTTGTGTTCCCTCTCAAATATAATTAATTGTGCGGCACGCTCATTAATAATTCTCTGCGTTCTCAGCGCCCTGCGGTAATGTGATTATAAAAACTCCCGCGGGTCAGTAATCTTCCCGGTGATTGCAGCGGCTGCGGCGGTTGCCGGGCTGGCAAGATATATAAACGCGTTCGGGTTGCCCATCCTGCCCTTGAAATTCCGGTTCTGGGTTGCAACACATACTTCCCCGTCGCCAAGCACCCCCTCGTGCACGCCCACGCAGGCGCCGCATCCGGGGCCGGTGATGATACCGCCGGCTTCCGCCAGGGTCTGGATGGTGCCGTCGCTGAGCCCGTCAAGAAGCGTTCTGCGCGAGCCCGGGGTTACCAGCAGCCGCACCCCGGTGGCAACTTTTTTCCCTTTCAGGATCGCGGCCGCCACCCTGAAATCATCAAGCCGGCCGTTGGTGCTGGTGCCTATGAATACCTGGTTGACTGGCAGCGGCTCGACAGCGCCGATCGGATGCACATTATCAACAAAATGCGGGCAGGCGACCATGGGCTCAAGCGTGCTCACGTCAAAATTCAGGGTTTTTTCATATACCGCATCCGGGTCAGCCTGCAGCGGCCGGTATCCCGCAGGTCTGCCCAGGCTCTCAAGAAACGCTTTTGTCACGCCGTCGGAATTGAAGAGGCCTGCCTTGGCCCCGCTTTCTATCGCCATGTTGGAGATGGTGAGGCGGCCGGACATAGGCAGTGATTCCATGGCCGGCCCGGTAAATTCAAGCGCCTTGTAGGTCGCACCGTCAGCGAAAACCGTGCCGATAAAATGGAGCATGAAGTCTTTTGCGAATACGCCCTTCGGGAATGTGCCGGCAACAACAATTTTCAAGGTTTCCGGCACCCGCAGCCAGGTGTGGCCCAGGGCCATGGCAACGGCAATGTCTGTTGAACCCATGCCGGTGGCAAATGCGCACAGGGCGCCGCCGGTGCAGGTGTGCGAATCAGCGCCGACCACTACCTCCCCCGGATTGATATAGTCCTCGCTTGCGACATTGTGGGAAATTCCATTGCCGGTGTCAGACAGAATCGCGCCGGTTCTCTGGCAGAACTCGCGCAGCAGCCGGTGGTCGTTGGACAGTTCCAGCCGCGGGCTGGGCGAAGCATGATCAATGAATATTATGCTGCGCTGCGGGCTGGAAACGGTTTCAAACCCGAGTTTTGCGAGCTGCCGCACGGTGAGGGGGCCGGTTCCGTCCTGCACGTAGACCAGGTCCACGCACGCAACTGCAAACTCTCCCGCCCGCACGTCATGACCGGCGTGCGCACTCAGAATTTTTTCACTCAGCGTTTTACCCATAGCCGCTCCTCTGGATACAAAGATTTTATATAATAAAAGATTATAACCTTTCGACTGTCAAGAAGAAATGATTGTGTAATAAGATTTGAACTGACTGCCCTGGGAAAATAATTTAGCTTTGTTGGACAGTTACGTATAGCATATTAAAAGCTGCGCTGACATACATTGCATAGCTCTTCATGTTTTTGACACACATGCTGCACTTTTAAGCCCACTTCCTACACCACGCCATTTTGGTTAAAACCCGCTTTTAAGTCATTCCTGCTTTACAGATTCAAAGTTGCCCATTATGGGGCCTTGCAGTCACGTTTTATGGTTGTGATCTGTACTAAAATTAATTGCCGGGAAGCCCCGCCTTGCAGGCGAGGAGCTTCACTTTTTGTCCATCCGGAGTTATCTTTTTTTAAAAACCCCTTTATTTCAAGCAAGTCATAGTTTATCCGGTACTTGTCAACTTTTCGCTAACCCCTTGTAATCATAGTGTTTACCTGTCTCTAAATTTAGCGAACGTCATTTTATATACGTTGGTATTTCATTTGCAAGAAAATCCCCTATCAGGCTGTTGAAGGACACCCATCTGCTGCGTTACGCTACCCCTTATGTCCCCCCTTGGTAAGGGGCGAGGAAGGGGGGTGTCATTGCAGCGTACCACAAAGTACGCCTCATTCCTCAGCATTTCGCGTGCCTTGCATCTGGATGTCTTTGACCAGCCCGGGGAAAATTTTTTCAACAAGCTGCTATGGAGTCAACAACCCACAACTTTTTCAAGAAGGACAGTGTCATGAAATCATTTATTGCGTCCCTGTGTGCAGCGATAATGTCTACGGTCATTTTCTTAACCGGGTGGGCCATGGCCCAGGGGGCGCCAACCATCGCCGGCTGTCCCATTTTTCCGGCGGACAATGTATGGAACACGCCCATCGATCATTTGCCGGTTGATTCCAATTCATCGGCCTACATTACCAGTATCGGGGCAGCCATTGGCCTCCATCCGGATTTTGGCACCGTCTGGGAAGGAGCGCCTATCGGCATTCCCTACACTATCGTTCCGGGAACCCAGCCCCGAGTGAGCATTACCTTCGACTACGACGATGAAAGCGACCCCGGTCCTTACCCGATTCCTCCTGATGCACTCATTGAAGGCGGGGATGAATCTTCCGGCGACCGGCATATTCTTGTTTTAGATGAGGACAATTGCATCCTTTACGAAACCTTTTACTCCTGGCCTCAAGAGGACGGCGGCTGGTGGGCGGGTTCAGGGGCGGTCTATGATCTTCATTCCAACGCCCTCAGGCCAAGAGGATGGACCTCTGCTGATGCGGCGGGTCTCCCTATTCTTCCCGGACTCGTTCAATATGATGAGGTGGCCTCGGGTGAAATTACCCATGCCTTAAGATTTACCGTCCAGCATACCCGAAAGGCGTTCATATGGCCTGCCCGTCATTATGCCTCCAGTCTGACTTCGACAAATTACCCGCCCATGGGACAGCGTTTTCGACTAAAGGCCGGTTTTGCTGTTTCAGGTTTCTCTCCCCAAGTGCAGGTCATCCTCAGGGCACTTAAGAAATACGGAATGATTCTGGCCGATAATGGCAGTAACTGGTATATCTCCGGAGTGCCGGATTCCCGGTGGAATGACGATACCCTGGTTAATGAGTTAAGGCTGGTCAAAGGTTCAGATTTTGAGGCTGTGGACGAGAGCTCCCTGATGGTGGATCCGGATTCCGGCCAGGTCAACTCCACCACAACAACTATTGATTCCTCGACCACAACATCCGCGATGCCGACCACCACAACAACATCAATACAGCCGTCAACTACTACAACCATAACATCTGCTCTGGTTCTCACAGCGCCCAACGGCGCTGAGAGCTGGAAGCGCAACGCAAAGCAGACTATCAAGTGGAATGCATCAGGGTGCCAGGGAAACCTCAAGCTGACCCTGTGGCAAAACGGCTCACTCATCGGCACCATAGCTGACGGCGTCAGCCCGGCTGCAGGTTTATATGACTGGACAGTTGGTACATATAACGGCGGTGTTGCGCCTCTTGGGACAGGCTACACTATCAAGATAGAGGATAACGGTTCAACGCTTGCTGATGAGAGCAACGCCCCATTCTCCATCGTGAAGTTCAGCGTAAAGACGCCCAATGGGGGTGAAAGCTGGCAGATCGGCAGCACACAAGCAATCACCTGGGTTGCCAAATCCATCAGCGGACAACTACGGATTGTGCTTTTTAAGAACGGAGTTAAAGCAGGGAATATTGTGAACAGCATTGATCCTTCTCTGGGCACTTATTCCTGGACCGTGGGCAGTTATATTGGCGGCACGGCAACAGCGGGGACCGGTTATCAGGTGCAGGTGCGTGATATCGGCACGGATGCAGGGGACCGCAGCGATGCGGCGTTCACCTTGACCGCACCCTGATATACAGGGCATTACACGGGGTATTAGAGCGGAGTCAGCAATGGCTCCGTTTTTTTGTATTACCAGGTGGTATGTGATGAAGAGGTGAAAAGGCAAAAAGGTGAAGAGGTGAATTGGTGAATGGGTGAAAAGGCTGTTACAGAGGCAATAGGCACGGAGGCGTGAGGCAACAGGCAATAGGCACGGAGGCGTGAGGCGACAGGTAGCAGGCAATAGGCCCAAAGAATAAGCGCGTACTCTGGGCCGAACAATTTTCGGCTTAAAGCTCATTAATAAGTAGTAATACCCAACGCTAAAAACCAGACACTCAAAACTAACCCGTCTCGGGCCACGGGCCACGAGCCCCCAGCCGCGAGCCAAATGGCTTGACATTTTTCAGGGCCGGTTCTACATCTTTTAGCAGGGGAAACAGTCTACACAACACACAAGGGGAGCATTTCATGGAAAATACAGCATCCTATTCCAAAGGCCTTGAAGGGGTTATTGCCGATGAGACCCGCATATGTAAAATTGACGGCACGCAGGGAAAGCTCTACTACCGGGGCTATACCATTGAGGACCTTGCCGCCCACTGCAGCTATGAAGAGGTCGCCTACCTGCTATTGTATGAGAACCTGCCCACCCGCGCCGAGCTTGATATATTCAGTTCGAAAATGCGGGGCAGCCGTGACCTGCCGCCTCCGGTCCGTGAGATGATGCAGGGCTTCCCGCCGGCAGCGCATCCCATGGAACTGCTGCAGTCGGTCATCGCCTACTTAAGCAGTTATGTGCGCCACCGCATAGAGCACTCGGTCAGCTGCAACTGCCGGGAAACGCTCCACCAGGTGTCACAGCTGGCGAGCGTTACCGCAACCTATGGCCGGTTCATACAGGGAAAAGAGTATGTGCCGCCGCGCCGGGACCTGTCCCACGGGGCCAATTTTCTCTACATGCTCCAGGGAACTGAGCCGGACCCCTTTGACGGGAAGATTATGGATACCTGCCTGCTGCTGCACGCGGAACATGATTTTAACGCGTCAACCTTTGCCGCGCGGGTGGTGGCCTCAACCCTTTCCACCTGCTACTGCAGCATTTCAAGCGCCATCGGCGCCCTGTACGGCTCGCTCCACGGCGGCGCAAACCAGCGCGTGATTGAAATGGTAGAGGAGATCGGCAGCAAGGAAAATGTCAGTGCCTGGATGGAAAAGGCCCTGGCCCAGAAGAAAAAAGTCATGGGCATGGGACACCGGGAATACAAGGCAAAAGACCCAAGGGCGAATGTTATCCAGAAACTGCTGGAGCAGCTTTCTGAGAAGAAGGGGGATTTCCGCTATTACGAAATACTGCAGGAAGTGGAGCGCGTGTTCCGCGCGAAAATGGAAACCGCCGGCAAGCCGCTCTATCCGAACGTTGACTTTTATTCGGGCGCGGTGTACCGGCTTCTGGGTATTCCCCCCGTACTGTTCACGCCGATTTTTGCCGTGGGCAGGGTAGTGGGATGGCTCGCGCACATTCTGGAACAACGCAGCGACAACCGCATCTACCGGCCGGAGAGCCTGTACCGGGGAGCGGAGCCGCGGGCATTTGTGCCCATTGATAAAAGATAGTGACATAGGAGCTGTCAGCCATCAGCTGTCAGCGTTCAGCCCTATGAAAGCAGGGTTCGAGGATTCTCCAGTCTTAGGGTGCTAGAGTAAGGGGTAGGGGTGCGTGACTCGTGACCTGTGACCCGTGGCCCGTGACAGGCTAGTTTTGAGTGTCTGGTTTTTAGTGTTGAGTATTACTACTTATTAATGAGCTTTAAGCCAAAAATTGTTCGGCCCAGAGCACGCGCTATTCTTTGTGCCTGTTGCCTCACGCCTTTCCACCAACTAACCACTCGCCACTAACCACTTTCCCTCTCGCCTGTCGCCTCACGCCTGTCGCCTCACGCCTCTGTGTCTGTTGCCTGTTGCCTCTGTAACAACCTTTTCACCCATTCACCTCTTGCCCCCTTCACCTTTTTGCCTTTTCACCTTTTAGCCTCTTCTCCTCTTCTCCTTTGCACCTTCTAATCCTTAATTTTAATGAATACTTCCTGCAGGTCTTTTTCTTGACAAAAAACAATAAATTAGTATAACGTCAGAAACATTATCAGCGCATACCGCATTTTGCAGCCAGGGGGTTTACGGGCAGCGCGAGCTGTAGTTTTTAACTCACCGCCCGGCAGCTCCTGAATATTTTTATGGTACACATAATACCGGATACCGGTCATATGAAAGGAGAACAGGGATGGGAATCATTGCTGACAAAATTACTGATCTAAAGGAGCGGCGGGAGAAATATGAGGAGATGGGAGGCGCCAAGGCCGTTCAAAAGCAGCACGCCTCCGGTAAAATGACGGCACGGGAGCGGATCAACTACTTTTTCGATCCCGGCACTTTTCAGGAAATCGATATGTTTGTGCAGCACCGCTGCACCAATTTTAATATGTGCTCCATGGACATTCCCTCTGACGGCGTTATAACCGGCCACGGCAAGGTGAACGGCCGCACGGTGTGCGCCTACGCGCAGGATTTCACCGCCCGCGCCGGCACGCTGGGCGAAATGCACTCCAAGAAGATCACCAAGATTATGGACCTGGCCCTGAAATCAGGCGTTCCCCTGATCGGGTTTAATGACTCGGGCGGCGCGCGCATCCAGGAGGGAATTGACGCCCTGTTCGGCTACGGTGAAATATTTTTCCGCAACTCCGCCGCCTCCGGCGTCATTCCGCAGATTACCTGCATCATGGGACCTACCGCAGGCGGGGCCGTGTATTCGCCGGCCATGACTGACTGGGTGTTCATGGTGAAGAATTCGAGTTTCATGTTTATCACCGGCCCTGATGTCATCCGCGCCGTGACCGGCGAAGAGATAACCCAGGAGGACCTGGGCGGCGCCATGACCCATAACTCCCGCAGCGGGGTGGCCCAGTTTGCCGCGGAAAACGACTCCCATGCCATAGACATGATAAAGGAGCTGCTGTCCTATTTGCCGGCAAACAACATGGAGGACGCGCCCTACGCAGACACCGGCGATGACCCCAACCGCATTGACCCGGCGCTTGATGAAATCATTCCCGATGCTCCCAATCAGGCCTACGACATAAAGCAGGTTATTTCTTCAATTGTTGATAACGGCACCTTCTTTGAGCCCCATGAATACTTTGCCCAGAACATGGTTGTCTGTTTTGCCCGCTTGAACGGCCATGTCATCGGCATCATTGCCAACCAGCCCCTGCAGCTTGCCGGGTGCCTGGATGTCAATGCCTCAGACAAGGCAGCGCGGTTCATCCGCTTCTGCGACTCGTTCAACATCCCGCTGCTGACCATCGTGGACGTTCCGGGATACCTTCCCGGCAAAGACCAGGAATGGGCGGGAATTATCCGCCACGGGGCAAAACTTCTGTGGTGCTATTCTGAAGCAACGGTCCCGAAACTGACGCTCATCACCCGGAAGGCCTACGGCGGGGCCTATATTGCCATGTGCAGCCGGCACCTGGGCGCTGACTTCATGTTTGCCTGGCCCGGTTCAGAGATAGCGGTCATGGGAGCTGAAGGGGCGGCAAATATCATTCACCGCCAGGAGATACAGGACGCACCGGACAAGGCGGCAAAACGCAAGGAGAAGATTGAAGAGTACCGGAACCTTTTTTCCAATCCCTATATTGCCGCAGCCAGGGGTTATGTGGATGCGGTTATCAATCCCCGTGAAACCCGGGCGACGCTGATAAAGGCGCTGGAGACAGTCATCAACAAGCGCGAGACCAGGCCGCCGAAGAAGCACGGGAATATCCCTCTATAAAGAATATGGCTGCAGGCAGGCCGCTGACAGTTTTTTAGGGGGCAGAGCTTTCCTATGGATAATAAAAAAATCGCTGCCATTATGAGCGCGGTTAACAGCTACATAAAGGCCGGGCAGGAGGGTGCTGCCGCGCCGATTCTTCCCACGCCGCCGTCAGCATGGGGCGCGGACGGGCGCCGGCATATGATGAGCATGCGCAACCTCTGGCAATTGAGAATTCTTAAAAAAGCAGGGTGAGAAACTGAAAAAAGCTGTCAGCTGAGAAACAGCGTACTGTCCGTTACTTCTTAGAGAGCTGCCAGGACGGTGGTTAATCGTAACTGACGTATACGGAGGGAATATGAAAGAGGGAAAAAAAACGATGAAAAAATCAAAAAACCCGGTGCGTATTTCTGATACCACGTTTCGTGACGGACACCAGTCTCTGCTCGCCACCAGGACCCGGCTCGATGACCTGCTGCCCATAGCGGAAAAGATGGACAGCGTCGGCTTCCACTCCCTTGAGGTGTGGGGCGGGGCAACGTTTGACGTGTGCACGCGGTTTTTGAACGAGGACCCGTGGGACCGGCTGCGCACCCTGAAGCGCTACTGCAAAAAAACTCCGCTGCAGATGCTTCTGCGCGGCCAGAACCTGGTCGGCTACCGCAATTACGCTGATGACGTGGTAGAGGCCTTTGTCATGACCAGCGCCGAATGCGGCATGGATATTTTCCGGGTGTTTGACGCGCTCAATGACGAGCGCAACTTTGAGGCCTCATTTAAAGCGATCAAGAAAGCGCGCAAGCACATCCAGGCGACCCTGTGCTATTCGCTCACGGAGCGGCGCATGGGCGGAGAAGTCTTTAATATTGACTACTATGTGAAAAAGGCGAAGCGCTTTGAGAGCATGGGGGCTGATTCCCTGTGCATCAAGGACATGGCCGGCATCCTTGCCCCGTTTGATGCGTATGAGCTGGTCAGCGCGCTGAAGAAAGCGGTGAAGATCCCCATCCAGCTCCATTGCCACTACACCAGCGGCATGGCGTCCATGACCTATTTGAAGGCGATTGAGGCGGGGGTTGATGTGGTTGATACGGCCCTGGCTCCTTTTGCCCTGCGCAGCTCCCAGCCGGCCATTGAGCCGATTGTGGTCACCCTGGAAGGGACCGAGCGCAGTACCGGCCTTGACCTGAACCTTTTGTTTGAGCTGGGCGAATACATGGAATCGATCACGCCGAAGTATCGCGATTTTCTTGACTGCTCGCGGATGGGCGTGATTGACACCGGCGTTCTCATGCACCAGATCCCCGGCGGCATGATTTCAAACCTGGTGAGCCAGCTCAAGGAGGCGGGAGCGCTTGACCGCATCCATGAGGTCTATGAAGAGCTTCCCCGGCTGCGCAAGGAGCTTGGCAGCCCGCCGCTGGTAACGCCCAGCAGCCAGATCGTGGGCATCCAGGCGGTGCAGAACGTGCTGTTCGGCCGCTACAAAATGATAACCGGCCAGATAAAGGATTATGCCTTTGGCCTGTACGGAAAACCGCCCGTGCCCATGGACAAGAAAGTGCAGGAGATGATTTTAAAAGGGTATGAGCGCGGTGAAAAGCCCATTACCTGCCGCGCCGCTGATATCCTGGAGCCGGAGCTTGAAAAGGCAAAACAGGAAACCAAGGGGGTTGCAAAAAATCTTGAAGATGTTCTTACTTATGCCATGTACCCGACGACCGGCATGCGCTTTCTCAAGTGGAAATATGGTCTTGAGCCGGTTCCTGATAATGTGAAGCCAAAGACCATGGAGCAGGTGAAAAAAGAAGATGAGCTTATGGCCAAAGCCAGGGCCGGGAAGCTTGTTGAGAAAACGGAAAAGACGGTGCCGGAGAAAGGCCCCGGAGCCAGAGCCTTTAACGTGTTTGTGGACGGGGAATACTATCAGGTTGAGGTTGATGAGCAGGGCGGCATGAATATATCCGCGCCGGTGAAGGCTGCTGTGCCGCAGCCTGCTGCAGCAAAGCCCGCCGCAGCTCCCGCGAAAAAAGAGGCACCGGTAGTGACGGTCGGCGCCGGTGAAACCGCCATTACCGCGCCCATGCCCGGCATGATCATCGAATTCAAGGTAAAGGAAGGGGACAGCGTAAAGGCAGGGGACACGGTGCTCATACTGGAGGCAATGAAAATGCAGAACAGTATTCCTTCGCCGGTCAGCGGCGTGGTGAAGAAGATAAACGCAGCCCCCGGCGCCTCGGTGCCAAAGGACAGCGTGCTGTGTATCATCGCGGCAAAATAATGATAAGAAGCTGACAGCTATCAGCCGTCAGCGTTCAGCTAATCAGAGCCCTGCACCGGTTATCCGGCGCAGGGCTTTTTGTAAATATCAATGGCTTTACACTCTGCATAAAAACTGATAAAATAAAATCAAATATCAGATTAGTTAATCTTTCATTATAGTTACTACGCTGTAAGTGGAAAAAGCTGAACACAGGAGAGGTTAAAATGCTTTCCGCAAAAGATGAAATAGCCAAAATTATTCAAGAACAGCCGGATGACAGTTCTTATGATGAAATTCTTCGTGAATTAGCATTCGCCCGAATGGTTGAACGCGGTCTTCTTGATTCACGGCATAATCGCACTATCAGCAATGATGAAATGGCCAGAAGAATTAAAGCATGGCAGAGATAAATTGGACCGCAGAAGCTGAACAATGGCTCAAAGATATCCATGATTATATTGCGCAGGACAACCCCGGGGCAGCTATTCGCCTGATTACCAGTATTTATAAGAAAGTGCAGTTGCTTTGTAAATTCCCCGAGTTGGGCTACCGGTATGATCGTTATCCAGAGCAGCACATTCGAATCCTTTTGTACGGACATTACCGAATAGCATATTGTATCAAACCTGATGGCGCTATTGATATATTAGGCGTTTTTCATGGAGCATTAGATATAGATCGATACCAGTTTTAAAGCTGAGGCAAAATAAAAAGCTGTCAGCTTTCAGCCGTCAGCGTTCAGCTAATGAGAGCCCTGCGCCGGTTATCCGGCGCAGGGCTTTTTCATTGAAAAACTTCGGAAGAGTTTTTCACCATTTCTGTCCGGGCAGTTAAGCTGCCGGCCGCCTGCTATTGACGCGCAACAATCCGGGTTGCTATACTTACCATAAGTGAAGCCTCCGCCCATACAAAGACCTGCGTTTTACGAGATGATTCTAAAAGGAGAAGGACTATGAAACAACTCTTCTTTATCGCGCTTTTGTTGTTAGCGGCCGTCCCGGTCCAGGCAGATGTTCTGTACACGCAGCCTCCGGATGCGAGCGGGGAACTGCTCATTTCATCGCAGGCGTATCCCAGCGGCAGTGACTCGGACATGTATGTGTATGACAATTTCAGCGTCCCTGCGGACGGCACAATCAGCGAAGTCCGCTGGCGCGGCGGCTACGCAAACGGCGCTCCTTACGGCCATGTGGTCGACTTCAGCGTGTTTTTCTACGAATCGATCGCCGCCGGCACTGAGCCGCACATCGACAGGCCGGAGCAGGGCGATGAAACGATTTTTTTCGCGAAATACTATGCGGGAGGAACCGCGGATGAGACACCCGCCGGCACAGTCAACAATACGACCATGTATGATTACCGCCTGGTTCTCCCGGCGCCCCTGAATGTGACTGCAGGAGTGAAATACTGGATTCGCGTCGAAGGGTATCAGCCGGTGGCTCCTGACTGGGGCATTGCACGCGGAACAGGAGGCGATGGAAAACATTTTCGCTATGTTACCGGGCTGCACCAGTATCAGGCCCCGCCGAATGACGCCGCATTCACGCTGCTCACCAGCGGCAGCAGCACGACCTGTTCTGCAGATGTCAACGCCAGCGGCAGAGTAGATTTTAAGGACTTCATGTTTATCATCAGCAACTGGCGCGCAACAGGCGGGACGGCGGATGTGAACGGCAGCGGGCTGGTTGATATTCAGGACCTGATCGCGGTCATTCGCGCATGGGGGCCATGTCCTTGAAGAAGAAGCTGTCAGCATTCAGCTCATGAGAGCCCTGTACCGGTTATCCGGTGCAGGGCTCTTTTTCGTGGAAAATATTTTTTAGCCTGTGACCGGATCTGACAAAGTGGCCGTTTATTATTGATGGTACAATAGTAAAAAGGCAGTATATTTCTGCCCAAAAAAATCAGGCGCACGGCCTGCCTCGCATAGTTATATGCGTGTTAAGAATAATGTTAACTTAGCAGCAGGAGGTGCCAGCCATGAATAGGCAGCAAAGCGCAATTATATCGTGTAGCAACTGTGATCAGATGTTTGAAGTCAAGCTCTGGACGGAAATAACCGTGGGCGTTGACCCAGCCCTGGATAACAGGATTTTTCAGGATGAGATAAACTTTTTTGAATGTGAGAAGTGCGGCAATCTCGGCTTTGCCCTGTACCCCATACAAATTACCTGCACAGAGTCCGGTGAAAAGGCAATGGTGATACCGGCCAGAGAATCGGTTGAGATGGCCGATCGCGAAGAAGTAACCGCTGAGGGATTCATGGTTCTCGAAGTGACAGATACAGAACCGTGCCGGATATTTTACAGCCTTAACGAAATAAAATGGCAGATTCACCACTGGCAGGGCGGAGATGACACGGTCTTTGATCCGCCCCCACGGGAACGGGACATTGTGGAAGGATTGCAGAAGGGCATTATTGATGAGCATGAGGCGGTTCTTCTTAGAAATGTGGACTGGGAAACGCTGCTTGACCAAATTAATGAGCAGTCGGACAAGAACGATGGAGAATTTGCGTTCGGTGATGAGCGGGATGACATCGTCGATCTGTACATGAAATTTATGTCAGCACTGAACTGTGCAAAAAAAGTGGTGCCGCTGAGGCCCCAAAGCCTATTGCTATAACGTGCTATTTTTTAATACAGAAAAGAAGAGGTGAATATATGACCATGATATTTTCTCAGCAGGTTATTTGTAAAAAATGCGAGAGATATATCTCGACATATTGGCTTGTATCCACAAACACTGGTGGAAATCAGCATACAGATTTATATCAGGAGAATATAGGAACCCAGGCCATTCACTACATGCTGACTGTTTGCCCGTCCTGTCAGTTTGTTGACTATAGCGATGAATTTGAGGTTTTTAAGAAATATTTATTTTTCATGGGTGGGGATAATGAGACAACAGAAGAAATTAATTCCCTCATGAATAAATATCCTCCGACAAGGCGCTATATTATGCTGGCAGAACGGCTGGAAAAAGAAAATGCTCCTAAAATTAATATAGCAGATTGCTACCTTAAGGCATCCTGGTCGGAAAGAATGGCAAAAACAGGCTTCTGGTTTTTTAAAACAAGGAAGAAAGAGTCAAGAGAACTTGAAAAGAGTTGCCAAGAAAAGACGGTGAAATATTTTTCACAGGCATTAATGGATCAAGAAGTGGAGGAAACAGCGGATGTATTCTATTTAATTGGGGAACTGTATAGAAGAATAGGGGATTTCCGAAGTGCAATTGAATATTTTGAAAAAGCGAAAAAGACGCTCTTAGCAGAAGGACATTTTAATCAAGGGCTTAGTGATGCAGGGCCACAATGGTCAGACATTGTGAAAGAGATAAAGAAGCAGCTATCGATATCAAAACAAAAGGCAAAAATAGTAATAACCCGCGGTGCAAAAATAAGGATATCGGGAGTTGAGGATCTGATCCCTAAAAATGAAGATTTCCTTGTTTTGATTGAACATATGAATCTGTTTGCTTTGAAAAAAGACAGTTCACATAAGGTTATAGAAAAATTATAGCAAACTCCGCATGAAAAATACAAAAGGACAGCTCTCGATAAGGATAGTTCCGCTCTCAAAGAAATATCTGGATGAAGCCAACTTGCTGGTTGAAAAGATTTTTCTTTACAAGCAGGACCGGAAGATCGCCCGCATCAATCTTGAAGAAAGCTTGTTTCTGAGAAATTCAGGTAAATGGTACTGGGTTGCTATAGACAAAAGCGGTAAGCTCGTTGGGGTCACCGGGCTGTACCTCGACACCAAAGATGAGGATGTTATCTGGCTTGGCTGGTTTGGAGTTCATCCAGAATATAGGCGGCAGGGAATGGGAACATTTCTGTTTGAATTTACAATTAAAGCGGCAAAGAGAAGAGAATTTAAAACAATTAAAATCTATACTTCTACAGACAAGCACGAAAGAGCAGCGCACAGAATGTATGAATCGTATGAATTTAAGAAAATAAATTGTTGTAGAACTGCAGAGGATATTTATTATATAAAAGACCTTGAAGCAGATGATGCCAAAACGGGGGAGCTGGCGTACAAAAGAGACAGATGAAGATGCCCCTTTGCCCTGCGCATGAGTGAACCGGGAGACCGAGGAAGCAAAAAAACTAATATGGTGTCCCTGGATTTCTCAAGCAGTTGAGAGCACTGCCGCACGGCAGGCCAAGAAAAGCCGTATAGTATGCGATGTTCAGATTATTGCAACATAAGTAACAACGTCCCGAAAGTCATATTATAAAAAGACCTTAAAATAGAGGTAACCAAAGCGGGAAACAACATGTAGAAATGACATGTGAAGGCTTACCCAATTAAATTAAATTCAAATTATTCAGCTTCAACGTCGATCACAACACTTTTTGTCTCATTGTTTTGGTTATTCCATATAACCACGCTTGGTGTTCCAATAGTTTCTCCATTAGTTTCCCTCTCGGAAGAAAGGTCCCTCGACTGGATTTCATGCTTTAGTGAACGGTTAAAAATATTCCGGCTGAACCAGTCCATTTCATTCAGACAGGCAGTAGCATGTCTATCCAAATCTCCAAGTATTTCCAAGGGGTAAATTGTGTTGCGAATGGCTGCCATCTCGCTTTGCAGGTCACGCAATCGAGTACCAATATGTCTTGGATTATGTTCTAAGTCGTGTCGTATCCATGCCTGAGATGCCAAGATAGAGGCGCGTGAAGCCGCTGTCAATAATTTAGCATCCATGAAAAATTCCGGTGATTCTTCCTTCAATACTTGATTGGAAAGTAATGCACCTGCTTTCCCTTTTGATTCATTGATAATCAGTCTTGCTTTTTCATTAAAACGCTGCACAAGAACCCGCTGTTCTGCTAATCCTGCACGAATATCCCGTTCTGCTAGAGCAAGCTTTACCGTCATGTCCATGGAAAACGTACCGGTTACGTCAAACTGTTGTGAAAGTTCCTCAAGAGTTCTCACAGCAGAGATCAACTGACCGTAAGTCTTCGCTTGTAGTCTAATCGTCAAGCGTTCAATTCCTCGTTGTAGCGCTTCGAGTTTATCATTAATTCGTTGAAGATGCGAAACACCTGCCACAGCATTGAGAATTTGCCAAATGACCATCGGTCCAACAATGCCAGGGATGTTGGCAGGAGCAAAACGGAGTTGGCCAACTATTTTATTTGATGTCTTACTGATAACTGTACCGGTCATTTGCCCCGCTGACCGCATTAAAGACAATGGTTTATTTAGGTTGGCTATAACATTAGGGGTGGCACCCACGACTTGCAGTAATTGACGAGATTGTAGGGCACTAGCAACTAGACCAGAGGCTACACCAAGTTGATCAGCAAAATAAGAAGAGATACTTCCCCCATGTGGAGCAAAATCAGTTCTTGATTGTGCAAATTCTTTCAACAGGATGTCTCGCGTTTCATCATCGTGAATTATAATTGCTCCTTGTTCATCACCACCATCTGCCAAAAGAGGAATGAACGATTTCACAGGGAGTTTCTGTGTTTCACCACCCACAATATCTTTCAGCCAATCAATTATACGCATAAATGTTTCCACTCCTCTGGCCAAAAAAAATCAAATAATGTATTTTGTTTGAGTCTTATTCAATTTTCAACTAACCTTATTTCTTACTGCTCTTAAACTCATGTTCTTGCTCATCAAATTCTTCTTTTTGGTAATACCACTCTATTCCAGAGATATTTCCCCGTGAAAGATTATAACGCGGGAAATGAATATTTATAGCCATCATTTCAAAAAGATTCATAAGTTCATTAATATTAGTTGAAATTTCGAAAGCATTATCAAAATTATTGCTCTGTAATGTTTCGGTAGAATAAAATCCAAACCACGTAAACCTTTCCCACATACAAAATATATAATCTTTTATGGCATGGTCCTTTAACCTATGATACATTCCATTTACCTCTCCACTGCCCGCCTGCCCAATATATATACATTCAGCATTATGATTATAGAGCGCATAGACTCCTGCTTGATCTGCAAAGTTTATAGCTTTTCCGCCACCTTGTTCTGGATAGCCAATAAGTTGAGCACCTCTATACCAATTAACATAATTCCGATGCCACATATAACCAATATTTTTTATTAGGGATGTTGTCTGATTCATAACGCTTCTCTTTTTGTTAAGGTTTGTGTTTTTGTGGGACATCCTATAATGCTCCTGTCAAGAGAAAAGTTAAAAAAATAAAAACCGTCGTCATTTCAATGCGATAAATTTCGCGTCTGATTTTAGACGCACCACTACCGTTGTTTCGTTTTGAACCC
>Ga0172375_10000639_pt1 | contig 56062 bp, 45 predicted proteins | sample LakKiv1m_FD_114537 | JGI IMG/M metagenome (GOLD analysis project Ga0172375, IMG submission 114537) | Freshwater microbial communities from Kabuno Bay, South-Kivu, Congo - kab_092012_11.1m | ecosystem: Environmental > Aquatic > Freshwater > Lake | place: Democratic Republic of the Congo...
TCATATTCTCTAAAATCTTCGAAGCGGGTTGTTCCATCCCATCCGGACCCAATATACCCTTTAGTGCCTATTGAGAATCCAACTGCTGAACGTCTTTCTAATCCATTAAATGGTAACTTCTCATTCCAAGCATTTTGGGCATTCAAATTTAAGCCAAAAAAAGCAAAAGAAAGAAGTAAAAGTAATTTTGTTTTCATGTTTTAATTGTTTTAGATTTTATTTTTTATGCAAATGTAATAAGATTTTTAAATTATGGTAAATATCTTTGGCACAATATTTGAAAAAGTAAAAATGCAGGCGTTCTAAATATGTCAATTAACCTTGACACCCCCTTTCTTCGAAAAAGCCGACGGTCCTCGTCGGCTTTTTCATTTGTATAAATTACTATTTCAAAAAAGTTCTATTCAGGAAATTATTTAGTGGAAGCATTTTTGAATAAACATTTATTGAGAATTCATAAGCTTTCTCAGAAAAAAGGATAGCATCCGAAATTGGATGGATAACAGCATAACTTTTGTATTTAAGCAACTCAGCATCTTCAAAATCTTTAGGAAAATCCCTTGGTGGATTTACTAACTTTTCTCCTTCAATTTCGCCAAATAAATTTTTGAAATGTTTGTCATTAATAATTTTTTTAAATTCTGGTGCATTATAATATACTTCCTTGCGAATCATTTTTAAAGCATTCGCTTCAGGCATATATATACCACCTGCCAGCATACTATTTCCTGGTTCAATATGCAGATAATACCCTGCATTCCCACTTTTTCTGCCACCCTTTACAATGTAAACACCCATATTTGTTTTATACGGTGTTTTATCTTTTGAAAAACGAATATCCTTATGGATTCTGAATACACATTCCTTAAAAGTAGGGTTACCGAGGGTTTTATCAAATTTTCGAATCCCTTCAATTAATTGAAGTGTGTATAATTCTAACGATTTCAATGCTGCTTCATAATCGGATTTATGCGCATGAAACCATTCGCGATTATTGTTTTTACTTAGTTCTTTAAGAAATGTATTAATTTTTTTATCAAGCATAAAATTAACATTTTTAGGTTTACATTTTTACCGGGACTTCAATTCCTAATAATTTCATAGATGAGCAAATAACCTGTCCTGTGAAGCTAGCAAGGCATAATCGAAAATTAGAAACAGTTTTGTCTTCTTCTTTTAATATAGGTACTTCTTGGTAGAACTGATTAAACTCTTTAGCCAATTCATAAGAATAGTTTGCAATTAATGCAGGGCTGTATTTTTCGCCTGCTAATTTTACAATCTCAGGAAATTCATAAATAAGCTTAATAATCTCTTTTTCAGCAGGTAGAATTGTTTTAGCTTCAAAATGAGGAAGTTTATTTTTAACGGCACCTGATTTACTAATAAGCGATTGAATACGAGCATAGGTATATTGAATGAATGGGCCTGTGTTTCCATTAAAATCGATTGATTCCTGTGGGTTAAACATCATGTTTTTTACAGGATCGACTTTAAGAATAAAATATTTTAATGCAGCTAATGCGATTATTCTGGATAACTCAGTGGTTTCTTCTTTTGTAGATTCATTGTTCTTGCCAAGCTCTTCGGAGGTTGTTCTTGCAGTTTTAATCATTTCGTTAATCAGGTCATCTGCATCAACCACAGTGCCTTCGCGTGATTTCATTTTACCTTCGGGCAATTCGACCATTCCATATGAAAGGTGAAATACCTTGTCGTACCAGTTAAATCCAGATTTTTTCAAAACCAGTTTAAGTACATCAAAATGATAATTTTGTTCATTCCCAACAACGTAAATCATTTTTTCCGGTTTATAATCATCAAAACGCATTTTAGCCGTTCCAAGATCTTGTGTAATATAAACAGAGGTACCATCGGCCCGCAGCAATACTTTTTCATCCAATCCTTCGGCTGATAAATCAACTCGAACAGAGCCATCGTCCTTTTTAATAAAATTCTTTTTTTGAAAGCCCTCTTCTACTATTTTTTTCCCTAACAAATAAGTATCGGATTCATAAATTGTTTGATCAAAATCAATTCCTAGTAATTTGTATGTTTCATCAAAACCTCTGTATACCCATGAGTTCATTGTTTTCCATAAAGCAATAATTTCTTCATCGCCTGTCTCCCATTTCTTGAGCATAGTCTGTGCTTCGGACATAAGTTGTGATTTCATTTCGGACTCTTCCTGTGTCAAGCCAGACTTTTTTAGATCTTCAATTTCTTGTTTATATTGCTTATCAAATAACACATAATATTTCCCAACCAAATGATCGCCTTTCATACCGGATAATTCAGGTGTTTCTCCTTCTCCCCATTTTTGCCATGCTAACATGGATTTACAAATATGGATTCCACGATCGTTAACAAGTGTTGTTTTTATTACATTTTTCCCATTGGCTTTTAATATCTCCGCAATAGAATATCCTAAAAGATTGTTGCGGATATGGCCAAGATGGAGCGGTTTATTTGTATTTGGCGATGAATACTCAATAATTACAGGACTTTCTATTATTGGATTTACGAATCCATAGGTTTTATTTTCAACGCACTGTAGAAGATAATTTACCCAATACGAATCCGAGATAACCATATTAATAAACCCTTTAATCACATGAAAAGATTCAATTTCCGAAATTTTATTTTTAAGATAATTTGCGATATCCACTCCCGTTTGTTCGGGAGATTTTTTCGAAAATTTCGTAAACGGAAATACAACGATTGTAAAATCAGATTGATTGCTAAAATCACGTCCGGTTTTTTTTAATGATATGCTTTCGACAGGTACGTGAACACCGTATAGTTCCTTAACTGCTTGTTGAGTAAAATTAATAATGGTCTTATCAATCATTTGTGTTGCAAGATTTATGTAGCAAAATTAAATTAATTACTCAAACAAAGAATATAAAAAGAAATCGTGCATTTAAAACTTAACTTTTGTTTTTGAAAAAAATTATGTAAGTTTGCAAAAAAATATTAATTACAAAAATAAGGAAACTTACTATGAGCAGACAAAACGTAATTATTATCGGTGCAGCCGGTAGAGACTTTCACAATTTCAACACATACTTCAGAGATAACGAAACCTATAATGTAGTTGCTTACACAGCAGCCCAAATTCCTGACATTGACGGACGCAAATATCCAGCAGAATTAGCCGGAAAATTATACCCACAAGGAATTCCTATTTATGCTGAAGCTGATTTACCAAAACTTATCAAAGAATTAAATGCAAATATTTGTGTATTTGCATACAGCGATGTTCCCTACCAACGAGTGATGAACGTGAGTTCAATCGTAAACACTGCTGGTGCTCATTTTATGCTAATGGGACCTAAAGACACTCAGGTAAAAAGCACAAAACCTTTGATTGCTATTGGAGCTGTAAGAACAGGTTGTGGAAAAAGCCAAACTTCACGTAGAGTTATTGAATTGCTTATGGAACAAGGAATAAAAGTAGTAGCCATTCGTCACCCCATGCCTTATGGCGATTTAGTTGCACAGAAAGTACAACGTTTTGCAACTATTGAAGATTTAAAAAAACACAAATGCACCATTGAAGAAATGGAAGAATACGAACCACATGTTGTTCGCGGAAACGTGATTTATGCAGGTGTTGATTATGAAGCAATCCTTCGTGAAGCAGAAAAAGAAGCTGACGTGATTTTATGGGATGGCGGAAACAATGACTTCTCATTCTATAAACCAGATTTGATGATTACTGTTGTTGATCCTCACAGGCCTGGTAATGAATTAACATATTATCCAGGAGAAACAACCTTACGTTTAGCAGATGTAGTTGTAATGAATAAAATGGATAGTGCATCCCCTGAAAATATTCAAATTGTACGCGATAACATAGCGAAGGTAAATCCAAATGCAATTGTAGTTGACGCAGCATCTCCACTTACAGTTCATCATCCTGAACTTATTAAAGGAAAAAGAGTGCTGGTAATTGAAGATGGCCCAACCCTGACTCACGGAGAAATGAAAATTGGTGCTGGTACTGTCGCAGCTAAGAAATTTGGTGCTAAAGAATTGGTTGACCCAAGACCTTTCGTTGTAGGTAAATTGGCTGAAACATTTAAGATTTATCCAAATATAGGGACCTTGCTACCTGCTATGGGATATGGTGAAGAGCAAATAGCAGATTTGGAAAAATCTATTAACAAAACCGAATGTGACTCAGTAGTTATTGCAACACCAATTGATTTAAGCAGAATAGTAAAAATAAACAAACCCTATACAAAGGTTGATTATGAATTACAAGAAATTGGCAACCCAAATTTAAAAGAAGTTATTTGTGACTTCCTTAAGAAAAACGATCTTTCCAAAAAAGGCTGCGATTGCTGTAAATAAATATAGAGCGACCTCAATGGTCGCTTTTTTTTTGACTAATCATGAATAAAATAATTGTTTTAAAATGAAGAAAAGGAGTTTAGTTTCAATCAGTGATTTTACAAAAAAGCAACAATTGCGAATACTTGAACTTGCTGCTGAATTTGAGAAAAATCCAACGCAAAAGATTCTCGAGGATTATGTAGTAGCTACATTATTTTTCGAACCTTCGACCCGTACACGATTAAGTTTCGAAACTGCAGTAAATCGCCTTGGTGGTAAAGTAATCGGATTTTCGGATGCATCATCCACCAGTGTTAAAAAAGGAGAATCTCTTCGTGACACTATTAAAGTTATAAGTAACTACAGCGATTTAATTGTCATGCGTCATCCTCGAGAAGGCAGTGCTCGTTTTGCTAGTGAAGTAGCCGATGTTCCAATTATTAATGCAGGTGATGGTGCAAATCAACATCCAACACAAACCCTTCTTGATATGTTTAGTATTATGCAAACCCAAGGGACATTGGAAAACTTGCATATTGCATTTGTTGGAGATTTAAAATACGGAAGAACAGTTCACTCTCTTGTGATGGCTTTAAGTAACTTTAATTGTACTTTTCATTTGGTATCACCATTCGAGCTAAAGCTTCCAAGTGTAGTCAAACTGCATATCAAAGAAAACAATCTTGAATATTATCAATATACCAACATTGAAGATGTGATGGATAAGGTTGATATACTTTATATGACACGCATTCAGCGTGAACGTTTTTCTGATCCTTTAGAATATGAGAAAATCAAAAATTCATATATCTTAAATAATGATATGTTAAAAAATACCAAAGATAATTTAAGAATTCTTCACCCACTGCCACGCGTAAATGAAATAAACGAAGATGTGGATGATAATAAAAAAGCGTATTATTTTGAACAAGCACTAAACGGCGTATACGTAAGACAAGCATTAATCACTTCAATACTGGGGGTAAAATCATGATTACAGAATTAAAAGTATCGGCTATCGAAAACGGAACAGTGATCGATCATATTCCATCGGCAAGTGTTTTTAAAGTTATTAAAATTTTAAATCTGGATTCAACAGGGAATATGGTTCTTTTCGGAACCAATCTTGAAAGCAAAAAATACGGAACAAAAGGTATTATTAAAGTAAGTAACAAATTTTTTAAAAGTGACGAGGTCAACAAAATTGCTCTCGTTGCACCTGCTGCTACTTTAATAGAGATTCGTAATTTTAAAGTTGCTTCTAAAACAGTGGTTCATGTTCCTGATGAAATTACAGCCATCGTAAAATGCTTTAATCCGAATTGTATTACGAATGATGAAAATATTCCAACACAATTCAAGGTACTCTCTAAGGATGAATTAAAATTACAGTGTTTGTACTGCGAAAAAGTTACCGATAAAAAGACGATGGTCATTAAATAAAACTATCAGTTGATATCCATATCTTCTGTTTCTTAATCTTACTTGTATTACGCAGCTTTTATTGAAAAATATTATTATTTTTGTTTTCAATTTAGTACTGATTTTAAATTAATTATTATGAAATAGCCATGATGGTGCTAACACCAAATATAATGAAAATAACGTACATGGCGTATTCCATGTGATCATTAAAAATACAATTATTTACACATGAAAAATTATTCCTTCATTTTATTGCTGTTGTTTTCGAACTTTATTATTGCTCAAGTTCAACCAAAAGACAAAGCTAAATATATTGAATACAAGCCTGGTTATTACCAAAATTCTATTCTCAAAGGAATTGAAGAGTTTAAACAAAAAGACGAAGTGGTAATACCAAACAAAAGTTTTAAAATAGACTTCACAGGAATGGACATTCCAACCTCTGTTGAGCAATTTACAAAGCAATGGCATAATGAGCCCATATCGCAAGGAAACACAGGTACCTGCTGGTGTTTTTCGGCTACTTCATTTTATGAATCAGAAATATTTCGTTTGACAAAACAAACTATTAAACTTTCCGAAATGTACACTGTTTATTGGGAGTATGTTGAAAAAGCAAAATACTTTGTTAAAACCCGTGGCACATCTGAATATTCAGAAGGTTCGGAATGCAATGCTGTTGCACGAATTTGGAAAACATACGGAATCGTACCATTGAAATCATACACCGGAATGTTACCAGGTCAGACGTTCCATTCGCACGCTAAAATGGCAGCCGAAATGACCACTTATCTTCAATCGGTAAAAACAAGCAACGCATGGAACGAAGATCAGGTTGTTGCAACAATTAAATCAATTCTTAATTCATACATGGGTGTTCCTCCCACCAAAATCAGTGTTTCGGGAAAAGACATGACACCCTTGGACTATTTTAAAAATGTTATTAAAGTAAAAGTAAACGATTATGTAGATGTGATGTCATTGATGTCAAACCCTTACAATACTAAAGCCGAATATCCAGTTGGTGATAACTGGTGGCATAGCAAAGATTACTGCAATGTGTCGTTAGATGATTTTATGAACGTTGTGAAAAGCTCTATCAAAAAGGGTTATACTATTGCCATTGGAGGAGATGTATCGGAAGCCGGTTTTGAATCGCTTGCTCAAACTGCTGTGATACCTAGTTTTGATATACCATCGGAATACATTGACGAAAACGCACGTCAATTCAGATTTAACAACGGTAGCACTACCGACGATCATGGAATGCACATTGTGGGTTATTACGAAAAAGACAGAAAAACCTGGTTCTTGGTTAAAGATTCAGGATCCGGATCGCGTAATGCCGGAAGCGAAAGCAAGAACTTTGGCTATTATTTTTTCCACGAAGATTTTATTAAGTTGAAAATGATGACCATTCTTGTGCATAAGGATATGGTGAAGGATATTTTGAGTAAAATGCAATAATTATTATTAAATCATCCATCTAAGTCAATTCCAATTCATCTATTAGAAATTGTTTCGCAAACAAAATCAATTCAGGGAAAAAGGACTTGAATTCTTCTTCGAACAAATTGTAATTGGGTGTAATTATTTCAACTGCACGTTCCATGTGGGAGTCAAAGCTTGTTCGCCTTGCCATTCCATTAAAATGTTGTTGCATCTTATCAAGGTCGGCATAAGTTTCGAACCAATTGTGAATGATCAAATAGGGCAACATTTTTTGAGAACGAGACGGAAGAATATCAAAATACTTGTTTAGAATAAAATAGGTGTTTGAAGAATATTGTTCAAGAGAAATTGATGAATAGTTTTTCCAGTGCTTTGCCAAAAAATGATCAAACAACATATCAATTACAACGCCCGAATACTTATGCAAATCGGGATTAATACGATGTTTAGATTTTGCAACAACATAATGATTATCGGTGAATTTATCAATTGCACGATGAAGACGTATGCCAAAGCAGATATCCTTTTCAAATAAATCGCTGTAATTTCCTTTAACAGAATCGGCGATAAAACCACCTAACATAATTTTAGTGTTTTCGCCCGAAAGGAAAGTGTGTGCAAGAAAATTCATTTGTTTGGAATAATAATCATCATGCGAAAATAAAAATATAATTTTGCAATAGAAAAAAGAATCGAATTAAAAACACAATAGAATCAAGGAATATGAATACACTCGAGAAAGAAGTAACAGCAAAACTGCTTTTACTGGGAGCCGAATCCATCGCACAAGCAGGGATTGACGCAGGGATGTCGGGCATCTATGGATACCCGGGAACACCATCAACAGAGATTTTAGAATATGTACAGCACTCGAAGGAAGCCGCAGTAAAAAACATTTATTGCTCGTGGTCTTCCAACGAGAAAACCGCCATGGAAAGCGCCATAGGAATGTCGTATGCAGGTAAGCGCGCGATGGTTTGCATGAAACATGTAGGATTAAATGTAGCAGCAGATCCATTTATTAACTCTTCCATAACAGGCGCAAACGGTGGATTAATAGTTGTTTCGGCTGATGATCCATCCATGCACTCATCACAAAACGAACAGGACTCACGATTCTATGGTAAATTTGCTATGATACCTATTCTGGAACCATCGAATCAGCAAGAAGCTTACGAAATGGTTCATTATGGATTTGATATTTCCGAACTTTTTAAAATACCGGTATTACTAAGAATAACAACGCGTTTATCCCATTCGCGAGCAGGTGTTACGCGAAAAGTTGGCAAAAAGCAAAATGAGATTTCACTGCCAAAAAATCCAAATCAGTTTATGTTGCTCCCTGACTCTGCCCGTGTGCAATATAAAGCCCTGCTAAAGAATCAAACTAACTTTGAAAAGGAATCTGTAAAGGCCGGCTTTAATGAATTTTTCGAAGGAAAAGACCATACATTCGGTATAATTACAAGCGGAATTGCCTACAACTACCTGATGGAAAATTATAATGAATCTACAATTCCATTTCCGATTTTAAAAATTTGTCAGTATCCTTTACCAAAAATAATGATCGATCGTCTCGTATTTGAGTGTAGAGAGATATTAGTACTTGAGGAAGGTTATCCATTGATTGAAGAGCAATTAAAAGGAATATTAATTAACACTGTTCATGTTAAAGGACGCTTGGATGGCACCATTCCACGCGATGGCGAGCTGAATCCAAATATCATTGCAATTGCAATGGGCCTACCAGATGCAAAAGGAACAGACATACCTGCCATCGTTCATACAAGACCACCGGCTCTTTGCGATGGATGTCCACATATTGATTCCTATTTAGGTTTAAATGAAGCTCTTTCTACTTACTCAAAAGGACGGGTATTTTCTGATATTGGTTGTTATACATTAGGTGCGTTGCCTCCGTATAGTTCTATCAATTCGTGTGTGGACATGGGGGCTTCCATTACCATGGCAAAAGGCGCTGCTGATGCAGGACTCATTCCTTCGGTGGCAGTAATTGGCGATTCAACTTTCACCCATTCCGGAATGACTGGCTTGTTAGATGCCATTAATGATAATTCCCCTATCACAATTATTATATTAGATAATTTTACAACAGGCATGACAGGTGGACAAAAATCAAGTGGTATAAATAAAATTGAAGCCATCTGCAAAGGATTGGGTGTGGAAGAAACACACTTACGCATGATAAAACCATTGCGAAAAAATCATGAAGAAATTGTAAGTATTATCCGCGAAGAGCTTTCTTACAATGGAGTTTCGGTTATTATTGCAAAACGAGAATGTATTCAAACATTGAACACTCGGATGAGAAATAAATTTATTAGTAAAAATTTAGTAAATTAATTACACATGAAAATTGATATTATCATAGCCGGTGTTGGAGGGCAAGGTATACTTTCGGTTGCTGCATCCATTGGCCAGGCAGCTATTCAATCAGGACTTTTTTTAAAACAATCGGAAGTACATGGCATGAGTCAGCGTGGCGGTGATGTGCAGTCACACCTAAGATTATCAGATAAAGCAATCTATTCCGATATAATTCCAATAGGAAAAGCAGATATAATTGTTTCAATTGAGCCTATGGAATCGCTACGCTATCTTCCAATGCTATCACCCGATGGCTGGTTAATCACAAGTTCAACACCTTTTATTAATTTTTCGGATTACCCTCCTATTGAAACTATTTTAAACGAAGTGAGATCTATAAAAAATCATGTATTGATAAACTCTGATGATATAGCGAAAGAGATAGGTTCAATAAAATCATCAAACATGGTCATATTAGGCGCGGCATCGCCTTTCCTGAAGTTATCTTATGAACAATTGGAAAATGCTATCCGATTTATTTTTGGAAAAAAGGGTGAAGAAGTAGTGAATTTAAATTTAAAATGTCTTGCAAAAGGTCGCGAATTTGCGCAAGAACATGCCCATACTTAAATTCATTTTCCAATTACTTTGAACTCTGTTCTTCTGTTATTCGCTCTGCCCAATTCCGTTTCGTTGGTTTCAATAGGTTTGCTCTCACCATAGCCAACATACTTCAATCGTTCTTTTGCGATTTTATTTTGTATTAAATAATCACAAACAGATTTGGCGCGGTTTTGCGAGAGTGTAAGATTGTATTTTTCATCGCCTACATTATCTGTATGTCCCCCTATTTCAATTTTTAATGATGGATTTTTTATCAATAAATTTACAAGTTTATCAAGTTCCGTTTTTGATTCAGGTTTAAGTTCATACTTATCGGTATCGAAGAAAATATTTTTAAGTATGCCTATTTCACCTTCTTTAATGGGCTTTAATGCAATGTTTTTCAAAAAAGGTTCTTTGGCTGAATGAACTCCTGACAATGAAAAATTTTCGGAATAAAATAAATAACCGTCTTTAAAAGCGTTTAAGGCATAGTCATTTTCAGTAGGTAGACAAATTAAAAATGAACCGGTAACAGGATCAGAGAATGACTGGACAATCAGTTTGCCAGTTTTAAGATCAGTTAAATCAAACCGTGCTTCCAATTTTACTTTTGTTTGTTCGTCAAAAATAATTCCTTTGAAATAATTAACAGCTATAGGTCTTATTTTTTCGTACACTTCAAAAGAGTATAAATCAAGACGGCCATATCCTCCTTTTCGATCCGAAGCAAAATAAGCAAGGTCGCCATTTGCATTTAACAAAATACTGTTTTCGTTTCCACACGTATTAATAGGATAACCTAAGTTTATTGGTTCGCCCCAATCTCCTGAAGAATCACGACGTGACATAAAAATATCAAAACCTCCCATTCCCAAATGACCTTCGGAAGAGAAATACAATGTTTGATTATCGGGATGAATAAAAACAGACTCTTCGCGCATATCAGAATTTACTTTGTTATTTAATTTAACGGGAACAGACCACTTCCAGTTATCGTCACGCGTAGATGTCCAAATATCAGATTGTTCCTGATTTCCTTTGTATTTTCGAATAAAATAGAGTGTTTTCCCATCAGAGGAAACTGAAGGTTGAGTTTCCCATGCATTGGTGTTAATGGGAACGCCCATGTTTTCAGGCACTGTCCAGGTATTTCCGGTTCGATAGGTAATAAAGAAATCGCAACTACCATAACCCGTTCTACCATTTCCATATTCACCATATTTTTCGCAAGCAGTAAAAATAATAAACTGTCCGTCGGGCGAATAAGCAGGTGCTCCTTCGTTCATCTCAGTATTTACAGGCGGTCCGATATTAAAGCTTTTTTTCCAGGCAACGGTATCTCTGTAACTCATATAAAAATCTTCCTGTGACCGTTTAGGATTTAATGAATCAAAAACATTTCTGGTAAACAACAATATACTATCGTCGGCAGTAACTGCAGGAAAATACTCACTGTATTTCGAATTAATATTAGGTCCCAAATTTTTAGGTTCAAAAGGAATAGAATGTGCAAGTTGATAGATACCAAAATCACATTGTTTAATAAATTTATTTACTCGAAATTGATTAGCCACATCTACATCATCAATCTTTAAATATTCTTCAAAGTGTCCTTTTGCATCTTGATATAACCCAATAAATAATTCGTTTTTTGCAAGAAGAAAATAGTTCTTTGGGAAAAAATATTGATTAATTTCAATCGCTCGTTTATATTCATTGATTGCTTGATCAAAAAAATGAGAATCAGTATAAACATCACCTAAAAGCATGTGTGCTTCAACAAATTTTTCATCGAGTTTTATCGCGGCATGTAATTCACGTTCGGCATCAGAATTCTGGCGTGCATCAAAATACTTAGTTGCAGTTTCGTACTTTTTAATTGCATCCTTTGATTTAGTTGTATACTTTATTTTAGGTTGTGCAAATGATATTGTAGAAAACAAAATAAGAAGAAAGCAGATTATATAGTGTTTGATTTTCATTATTATAAAACGAAAGAATTAAATATTATGGAATGTTCATATATTTATGCACTTGCAGAGAAATAGTCCATTGCGGATGCTTTTTACAATATTCAACGATCATAGGAATTACAGTTTTGCGCTGACTCCACTCAGGTTGCAGATAGAGCAAACAATTATCGTGCACAAGTTTTTCATTTTCTTCTGCCCAAGCAAAATCACTTTCGTCTTGAATGATAACTTTTAATTCGTCTGCTTTATTGTGCATTGCCTCCAAAGGAAAGTGATTTTTTTTTGGAGACAAGCAAATCCAATCCCATTCACCGCTCAAACGATGCGTTCCTGATGTTTCGAGAAAAACCAGTATATGATTTTCCTTTAATTTCTTGCACAAATAATTGAGGTTATAAGATAATGGCTCACCACCGGTAACCACTACTGCTCGCGCCGGACAATCGAATGTACTTTTCACAATTTCGTCTGTAAGTGTATATGGATGTAAATTGCTATTCCAAGATTCTTTTACATCGCACCAACGGCAACCAATGTCACATCCGCCAAGGCGAATAAAAAAGGCGGGTTTGCCTGAATTAAAACCTTCGCCTTGCACCGAATAAAATGTTTCCATTAGAGGAAGCATCTTACCATGTGCAATCAAAACACTTTCGTTTTCCATCCATTCATTATAATTATAACAAATGTACACGAAAATAATTTATATCAAATAGCCGATGAAAATATATTTTGAGTTAATCTTTTTATAATTATTTTTGTCATCTAAGTTAACCATCTATTATTTTATGAAAAAATATTTGCTTGTCATTTTTGTATTAATGCTGTCAACATATTTTGCTTATGCTCAATCCGAAGATTATAAAAAGAATTACGCTTCAGCTGAGGCAATGCTGGCAAATAAAAATTATTCTGGTGCTTTGGCAGTGTTTAAACAATTGGATTCTCTTAATCCAAAAAATGCAAACCTATCCTACAAAATTGGTGTTTGCTTGGTTAACACTGCAGGTCGTAAAAATGAGGCCATCCCTTACTTTTCAATAGCTAAACGTTACATTTCGAAAAAATACAAAGGTGGATACCAAGAAAAAAAAGCGCCCCATTCAACATTTTATTATGCAGGAAAAGCCTACTTGATAGATCATCAGTTCGAAATGGCTATGACTAGCTTTAATAAATACAAAGAGTATCTTTTAAAAACAGATTCATTGATTAAAAAAGATGTTGATCGTCAAATTACTTATTGTTTGAATGCAAAAAAGTTGAGACAAAATCCAATCAATATAAAAATCGAAAATTTAGGTTCTAATATTAACAGTTCTTATGCAGATTATGCTCCTGTTTTATCAAGAGATAAGAAAACGCTTTTTTTTACCTCCAGACGCGAAGGAACAACGGGTAATGCCATAGGTTCGAATGGAAAGTATTATGAGGACATTTACATTACTCAATTAAATTCAACGAATAACACATGGGATAATCCTCAAAAAATAAGCGCGAATATAAATACCGAAAGCCACGAAGCATCAGATTATTTAAGTAATAGCAGTAATGAATTATACATCTATAAATCTGAAGTGGGCAATGGAGATATTTTCATTAGTAAAAAAGTAAATAACGAATGGCAAATTCCTGTTCCATTAAATAACGAAATAAATACAGATTCCATTGAAACGCATGCTTGCATGAGTCCCGATGAAAAAAGGTTATTTTTTGTGAGCAACCGCATGGGTGGTTTTGGAGGTAAAGATATTTACGTTGCAACAAAATCAAATACAGGTGAATGGGTAAACGCTACAAATCTTGGTAGTTCTATTAACACCCTATATGATGACGACATTCCATATGTGAGTGAAATTACTCCCGGATATTTAACATTGTACTTTGCTTCACAAGGACACGAAAGCATGGGGGGATTCGATATTTTTACCTCAGTGTCATCAGGAGATAATAATTGGACAAGTCCGCAAAACATTGGCTATCCTATTAACACAACGGATGATGATGCATTTCTTGTTCCTGCATTAGATAAAAGACATGCTTTTTATGTTGCAGCGCTAAAAGATGGTTATGGTGATCAGGATATTTATTACTTAACATTCTTGGATGTTCCTGAAGAAACATTAACTGTTATTGCCGATACTGCACAAATAGTAAAAAAAGATTCAAGCAAGATTGTTAAAACCGTTACTGATACAATTGCAAAAAATACGAATCCGAACAATTTAACAAACAACACCAATAACTCTAATAACACAAACAATAACAATTCGAACAACAATACAAACAACGTAAATTCGAATAACAATCAAAATGAGGTTGCGGAAATTTTTTATACTGTTCAAGTTGGAGCTGGAGAAATAAAAAGAGCTTATTTTGAAAAAGTGCTGGATGTTCGAGCACTCAATCATTGTAAAGACGGAATGGTTCGATTTATTTCGGGCAAATACAAAACTAAAGAAGAAGCCTTTATTCAAAGGCAACGATTGATGTTTCTTGGATACGAGGATGCATTTGTTCGCACTATTACCAAAAATGATGTACTGGATTTAAATGCTGAAACGGGTATTATTAAACCTGAGAAGTAAAAGCTTCTATCGAACAGTTTAAATTAATTGCTTTTTCTAAATTGCGCTATCTACAATTTAAGTCCTATAACTGATGCGTTCAATAATCAATAATTAAAAAAATAAATTATAATTTAGCGGTTTGATTATTGTTATTTCTGAAATAACTAAAAACATATAAAGCCATGAGTAAATATCTATTTATTATTTTTGTTGTTTTACTATCAACAAACTTCGTTTATTCCCAAACAGACAGCACTACTACTAAAACTCCCGAGCAAACAGATCCAACTATTTTTTATACTGTTCAGGTGGGTGCAGGAAGTGTTAAAAAAGCTTATTTTGACAAAGTGCTTGATGTTCGATCCATTAATTGCAAAGATGGTATTATGCGTTTTGTTTCAGGAAAATTTCCAACAAAAGAAGAAGCTTTTTTACAAAGGCAGCGGCTGATTTTCCTAGGATATGAAGATGCTTTTGTTCGCGTCATTTCCAAAGACGATGTGATTGACTTGAGTCCTACAGGTATTGTAAAACCTGAAAAATAAAAAAAATTCTATTAAATTTTAAAAGAGTATAATTGCTTATACTCTGCATCTGAATTTTTATTAGTGTAGAGAAAGTAGATTTTACCATCATGCACTTTAATGTTCTCTACATAAACAAAATCTGGAATTGATATAGGATTTACAATGGATCCATCTTGAAGATTTATTTCATATAGTTTTGAAATACCATCTATTAAAAACAAGGTATACACTTTATTTTTTACATCATCCACAAATAGTTGTTTCTTCCATTTTTTATCATTTTGAAATTTTACGGGAACCGCTTTAATAATTTCAGCTTGTTGATTCAGAAATTCAATTTTTTCATCAACAAAATTAAAAATAAGGATAGTGTCATTTACTTTTATCAATGGAGCATATAGCGGCGCATAAAAACACATTTCTTCAAACCTTACATCAGCATCGGTAACACCTTGCATACTTAACAAACGGTTTTTATCACGAAGTCTTCTGATTGCCTTTTCATCGGAAATAGTAAAAAAAAGTGAAGGCTTCTGAGAAGTCAAATCAGACCAATAATAATTTAATATCTGAGAGTTATAGGCATAAGATTTTAAAAAATATTTTTCTTTCAACTCTTGTACACAAGGTGAAAGCATAACTTCATAACCATCGCTTTTATTCGGATAAATTAAATTTAAACCGTTTGAATCTAAATATATCTGAAACGCATTATCCTTTTCAATTAAATGCAAATTGCCTAAGCAATCCTTGTAGAGCTTTTCAGGATTAGAGATAATAGTTCTTGAAATATTCTTACCTTTTCTATTCATTACAATTAACTCAGGAGTGGATATATGTTTATCTCTATAAGCAAGCAAAAGAATACTATCACCATAAAAATCATAATCCTTTACATACAAAGGTAAGTCGGCAGTTATGCTTATCGGTTTTTGTACATTAATAGAAACTTCTTTAAGGTTGGTAGTTCTTGTTTGAAGTTCAATTTGAAGAAAAAGGTTAGTATCGTTGTTGACACTAACCTTTTTTTCAAAATATGAAACATGAGTAAAAGCAATTGTTGCAGATGACTGAATGATTGTGATTTTAAAAAGTCCAATAGAATTCGTCTTAACGCAATTATTGGTGTTTTTCTCCAATACATTTACATTTTTAATTCCCTTACCCGTATTTTTATCACGAACACAACCTGAAATTGTCATAGGTTTTTGAGCATTGCAGAATATTGCAATAACAGAAATAAATAGTATGACAATAACATTCTTCATATACTTTTAATTTGTTTTACTGTATTGACGAGCTTCGTATTGATTCAGCCAATCGAAATAACTCATAGTTTCTATAACAACTACACCACCCAAAAAATCGCCATACTTGGCTGGAACACCACCTGTATAAACTGTAAAGCTTCCTATCCCCGTTGATGGGACATTCAATCCTCCATTGATTTGTTTTATCCCATCTACAATATACATGGCATCTCCCGAACGAGAACCCCGAAAATAAATTTCGTTGTCATTTTCGTTCACTTTTACATCTGAAAAATAAGCCCCAATAATGGAAGGCAGGTTTTTTGAATCAGCAAGGCCTTTCGTTTGAACAGGAGTGATTGTTTTTTCAAACGGATCTCTAGGGTTTATTAACTTATCTTTATAATCTGTAATAATTACTTCTTTTCCGAAGTCAACAGCCTTATTCGCTAAGAATATTTCATCAATTTTAGTTGCTTTATCCGCATCAACTTTTACTCCAGCAATAATATTGGTTTGATAACCAACGAACGTAACGTTGAGATTGTAAGTCCCTGCATTCAATGGTTTGATTAAAAAATTACCATCAATATCGGTTGCTGTTCCAACTTTGTTTCCGCCAATTTCTACAAATACACTGGCACCCGGAATAGTTTTGTTTGTGTTCTTATCGAACACAGTTCCTCTAATTTCGCCTGGACTTTGTGCATACATTTTTCCAAGTGAAAAAAGGAAAATAATTGCTAAGATAATTTTTCTTTTCATGGCTTTAGATTTTAGTTATTATTTTGAATTTACACATCAAAGTTATAACGAACGCCATGCGAAAGCAATACACAATCAGTTAACGGTGGTGTCTATTAAGTTAAAGGTAGGTTTAATCAAGTTAACGGTAAAACTTATTTCGAATTTGTGCAATATTTATCCAGTAATTCCTGTGACTTAGCATAACCGTATTCCAATGCTTTTTTCCAATCCTGGCAAGCACTTTTATCATCGCCATTATCGTGTTTTGCCATTCCACGATTATTATATGCAGTAGCATATTTAGGTTTTAAATCAATTGCTTTTGTATAATCCTTAATGGCACCTGCTTTATCGCCTGTATCGTATTTAACCAATCCTCGATTAAAGTAAGCTGTTGGGAAGTCAGCCAACATATCAATGGCTTTAGAAAAGTCATCGATTGCGTCCTTGTAGTTTTTTTGTTTATATTTTGCGAGCCCACGGTTATTATAAGCCATGGCGTAATCAGGTTTTGCCTTGGCAGCTGAACTATAATCTTTAATTGCACCATCATAATCGTCCATTTCATATTTAATGACTCCACGATTAAAAAAAGCAAGATAAAAATCAGGTTTTATTTCAATAGCTTTTGTATAATCTTCCATTGCTCCCTTTTTATCACCTGAATTGTATTTTGAAACGCCACGATTATAATAGGCCTTTTCATAACCTGGTTTTAACTCAATTGCTCTAGTATAGTCTTCAATAGCGCCCTTGTCATCTTTCATATCCTGGCGTGCACTGCCTCTATTATTAAACGCTGATGCATATTCAGGCTTCAATTCAATAGCTTTTGTATAATCTTCTATTGCTCCCTTTTTATCATCCGAATTGAACTTTGCAAGACCTCTATTATTGTATGCTCCCGGCATGGAAGGATTTTTTTCAATCGCTGAAGTATAATCGGCAATAGCACCTTTATAATCTTTTTTATCGAATTTGTAGTTAGCAGATTCAAAAAATTTGGTTGCATCATCTTTTACTTGTGCACGAACAATTGTGAAAGTAAACACAATTAGAAGAAGAAATAGTTGAAGTGTTTTCATTAAATTATTTTGAGATGCAAAGGTAGAAATGAAATAAATCAAAGAAAATAATGTTGAAATCTATTGAAAACTTTAATAAGTCATAAAATAATTCCAAAGTTTTTGATAAAAAGCAATGGTATTATCTTTTACTAAAATTTCGTTTATAAAAACAGGTTTGCTCAACCCATCCAGCTTGATTTTATATTTCGAATCATATTGAAAAGATTTTTCTGGATGAAACTGAACACCAATTACATTTTTATACTTTTTATGAATTACTGCCTCAATAACTTTTCCGTCCATACTTGTAGCCACTACTTGCAAATCATTAGCGAGTTTTTTGATACATTGATGGTGTGAGCTATAAACAAGCGGAGTACAAGTTGAATCAAATTTTAACACAGTACTAAAAAAAGTTTTTGGAATTAACTTTATTTGATGATACCAACCACTGGATAAATCTTTTCCTGTATAAGCTACAGACCAATAATTTGAATGATTATTATCATCAGTAACAGATAGATTTTCGTAACTATTTTTTTTATTATAAATCACTGAAGGAATGTCCTGAATTAAAGTACCTCCGATTGCAACATTCATACTTTGCATGCCAAGACAAATAGCTAGAATATGGTAGTTTGGTTTTTCTTCAAGAAAAGGTTTAAAACTTTGATTTTGACTACCACCTAATAAATGAAATAAAAAAGATACCTCAAAATAATGTCTATAGGGATCTGTTATTTCGCTTAATGGATTTAACGAATCGCCATAGATTTCGGGTGGAATATCGGGTCCACCGTTAAAAATCATTCCATTCGTATGTTTAAAAATCTTGTAGAACACATCACTACACGCATTTTTCCTATAAAGTGAATCTTTGATAATGCTTTCAGTAATTTTATACAAACTTAAACAGGGCAAAGGATTTTTCTTTAAATATTTTTCAGAATCCCTATAGTCGTACGTTTCATTAGCATGATAAACACCAATAAAATGAATGTTTGAATCATTTATTATTTTATATTCAATTAATTTTCTAAAATGTTCTATGTTGCTAACGGTAGGGTGAAAAAGCACTATCTGTACTTTAGAAGAATCATAATCAGAAGAATAAAAATAATCCTGAGCCAGAACATTCGAAGTGAATGTTGCACAAAGCGCAATAACAACATAGGATTTTATTTGATTAACAATATTCAAAGGTCTATTTTATATCAAGATAAATACTAATAAAACCGATTAATTGGCATAACGAAGATAAAGATTAATATCCAACTAAAAATTCATTCTAAAATAAATTTGTAGTTTTGTGAAAATAATCATTATGGCTTACAATTTATTAAAAGGTAAAAAGGGAATTATTTTCGGTGCATTGGATGACAAATCACTTGCATGGAAGGTGGCAGAACAAGCTAATGCCGAAGGCGCAATTTTTACTCTGACAAATACACCTGTAGCTATGCGATATGGAACTATTGATAAATTAGCAGCCGATTGTAAATCGATTGTAATTCCTGCAGATGCTACAAGTGTTAAAGATATTGAATCGCTGCTTACCCAATCAATGAATTTTTTAGGTGGAAAAGTTGATTTCATTTTACACTCCATTGGTATGTCGCTCAATGTTAGAAAAGGAAGGCAGTACGATGATCTAGATTATGAATATTTGCACAAGACACTTGATATTTCAGCTATTTCATTTCATAAACTATTACAGACTGCAAAGAAGATGGATGCTATTAACGAATGGGGCTCTGTTGTAGCGTTGTCATATATAGCAGCACAACGAACATTATTCCGTTACAATGATATGGCTGATGCCAAAGCCATGCTTGAGTCTGTGGCTCGCAGTTTTGGATATATTTATGGAAGAGAAAAGCACATTCGAATAAATACTATTTCCCAATCACCAACTAGAACTACAGCTGGAAGCGGTGTGCACGGTATAGATGATTTAATTGATTTTACTGATCGAATGTCACCTTTGGGAAATGCAACTGCAGATGAGTTTGCCGGTTATTGTATCACCCTTTTCTCAGACCTGACAAAAAAAGTTACTATGCAAAATCTTTTTCACGATGGAGGTTTTTCAAGTATTGGTATGAGCGAGCGAGCTATGATTCAGTACCGTAAAAGCTTTGGACCGGATGAACCAGATATTTAATTTTTATCACAAAAAAAAGTCCGATGTATTTCATTGGAGGACTTTCTTGGTTCAAAATTAGATTAATTATAGTTTGATGAACTCTACTCTGCGGTTTTGTGCTTTTCCTGCTGATGTTGTATTAGGTGTAATAGGAACAGACTCCCCTTTACCATCTGTATCAATTCTGGTTGCAGCAATTGCAAAATCTTTGACTAAAGCATTTTTAACAGCCAATGCGCGCTTCTTTGATAATTCTATATTTGCAGCATCATCACCATCACTGTCGGTATGACCTACAATTTTAATTCTCACCGTTTGATTTTCATTCAATATTGCAGCAATATCCTTCAATGATGGATAAGACTCCGCTTTAACAATATCTTTTCCACTGTCAAAATAAATACCATAAGAAACTATTTTTCCTTCAGTCATTAATTTGCTTCTCATATCAGGTAAACCAGTAGCTACCCTAAAATCTCCAATGATAGCATCTGCATCATCCCATGTCTCAAATCGAACAGCATTGCATTTGACTTGTTCAGGAAATGCTTTAATAACATCGAAAATTTTAATCTCGTTAGCATACACTCTTATTCTCTGTTTTTGTATCCAAAAAGAAAACCGGGTTTTTATATTCCCAGTCAATAATTCTTTATCGTAGGATCCATTCAAATAATACATCCCTTCACCGTAAGTAGAATAATCTGCGTGATTAGAGTAAATATTAATTTTTATTCCTGACTGACCAGGTATAGCACCACCTTCGTTAATATCAGAAGGATTTGAGGCATTATACACAATAAAAGTAAATCCTACAGTTGTTTCATCTTTCATTTTTGGTACAACATCATATTCAATAGTAAAGTTATCAGGGAAATCGCCTTTTATCTCAGGTATATAAACACCATTTGGTTTCATAGAAAACCATCTGCCTGGGTATGTGTTTATTGTAATCAGTTCACCTGAACCATTCGTATTCCACAATAAAGGAAAATCACCAATAGACCCTTGTGAAAAATCATCATAATAAATAATTTTCTCACCAGGAGTAAAGTCGAATTTAGAATAGGTTTTTAAAGATTCAGTATTCGTTGATTGCACATCGGTATCTTGCGAAAAAACATTATTTATTCCAAATAGTATTGTAAAAGATAACAGCAAAAATGAAGTTTTATATTTCATCATAATGATTATTTTTTTTTATTATTAATCTCGGTTTCTTATTTGCAAATATATATAATTAGTTTTACATAGTTTTATTTATTTCTTTAAAGCAACTATAAAAGTGAAAGCGCTTTTTTTAAATCAGCAATCAGTAAATTCGGTTCATCCAAACCAATAGAAAAGCGAACTAAATTAAAGGGTATATTTGATTTTTTTTTACTATTTAAAAAACTACATACCGGAAACACAAGCGACTCATACCCTCCCCATGAAACAGCAATAGAAAACCGTTTTAGATGATTACAAAATGTTTCAATTTTTTTTATTTCTGTTGTTTTTAATAAGATTGAAACCAGTCCACTTCCGCATTTCATCTGGCTTTCAGCCAATTTAATTTGTTGATTTTCTTTTGAAAATGGATAATATACTTTATCAACTTTAGGATGATTACTAAAGAAATCTACAATTTGTTTGGTAGATTCGGATATAAAGTTCATCCTGACAGGAAGCGTTCTTAGTCCCCTAAGCAGCAACCATGCATTAAAGGGCGAAATAATTCCACCCAATGTTAAAAACTCATTTTCAAATATCTTTTTTATCATTTTTTTATTCGAACAAATCACTCCTGCTACAGTATCACTGTGACCGCCAATATATTTTGTAGCTGAATGAACAACGATGTCAATGCCTAACGAAATCGGCTTTTGGAAAAGTGGAGAAGCATGGCTGTTGTCAATAACTGTAATCAGTTTATTATCTTTAGCAAATTTAGCAACTGCTTTTAAATCCTGAAGTTCAAATGTAAAAGTATTCGGACTTTCTAGATATATTAATACTGTATTTTTCTTAATAGCTTTTCTAAAATTTATGAATGATTTCCCGTCAATAAAAGTTGTTTCAACATTAAAACGTGGCAATAACACAGACAATAGTTGATTAGTCCACGAATACGGATTCTGAACACAAATCACGTGATCTCCAGCTTTTACATTTGAAATAATAGCTGATGATATTGCTGCCATACCGCTTGCCATAATCAAGGCATCATCTGCACCTTCAAAAGCAGCCATTTTTTTATTTAAAAGATGAATGGTTGGGTTATTCCCCCTAGAATAGATAAAGGAGTTTTTTTCATCAGCTATTGCCTTACGGAGTTGAGTTACATCCTTATAACTAAAATTACTTGTTTGAATTAATGGTGGAGCAACAGATTTGCAAAAGTGATTACTATCTTCGCCTAACTGATTAATAATGTAGGAAATGTCCATTTTGAATTAAATTTTTGGTAAAAATAAAAAAATGATACTTAAATTGTATTTTAAATAATAATTATTGTACTTTTGCAATCCATTTTTAAGAACATATCAGAAAATTAAAGAATAACATGAAACCTGAAATCATTAAAGCAATAGAAAAAGAATTTGTAAAACAGCAAGTGTTTCCCAAGTTCAAAGCAGGAGATACGATCACTGTTCATTATAAAATTGTCGAAGGTACCAAAGAACGTATTCAGCTATTTCAAGGTGTGGTAATTCAACGCTCCGGTGAAGGATCTACTGAAACCTTTACTGTTCGTAAAATGTCAGGCAATGTTGGTGTTGAGCGTATTTTCCCATTTAGCTCACCATTCATTGACAAAATTGAATTAAACAAAAGAGGTGTTGTTCGTAGAGCACGTATTTTCTATATCAGAGAATTAACCGGGAAGAAAGCTCGTATCAAAGAAAAAAGAGCTTGATCTTATAAACTTTTATTCAAAGAGTCTTATTTTAAAGACTCTTTTTTTGTGCCAACTTTCATTAAATCTTAATAATTACAAATTCAGTTCTTCTGTTTTTGGCGCGTCCAGCAGCTGTTTTATTTGTTGCAATGGGCATTGTTTCACCAAAACCTTTGTAACTAAGCCGTGATGAGGCAATATTGTTATTTATAAGATATTCATAAACAGATTTCGCTCTGTCATCTGATAATTTTAAATTGGTTTGGTCATCGCCAACATCATCGGTATGACCATGAATGGCGACCTTTAGTTCTGGATTATTAGTAAGAAATTCGATAAAATCATTGAGTATTGTTTTTGAATTATCGGTTAACTCAGCAGAATTTATTCCATATTTAATATCTTTAAGTTCGTATGCTTTACCAAGCACCAAGGGCTGAATATCCATATCAACCTTCGAAGGTGATGCAAAAGTTGTATCATCTTTAGCAATATACTTTGATTCATATGCATAACCTTCTTTCTTCACACTCAGAACAAAATCATTCTTAAACAAAACAGCAGTTATGTATTTTCCTGTAAGAGTATCAACATCAATTTCAGTAATTTGTTTTGTTTCTACATTTTTTAATTCAACTTTTGCTCTTACAAATTCATTCGTAGTTTCATCCTTCACGCTGCCAGCTACTAATAACACTGCTTCAGGACGGGCTTCTTCGTACAAATCAAATGAAAACACGTCCCATCCGCCCATACCAATCAGGCCTTTTCTATTCGTACAAAAAAAACCTTTTTTCCCATCAGTGCTAACAAAAAATCCAATATCATCTCCTTCAGAATTTATTGGATATCCAATATTTTTGGGTTTAAAAAATTTGCCGTTTGCATCCTGTTTACAATAAAAAATATCATAACCACCAAGTCCGGGAAGTCCACTAGATGAGAAGTACAAGGTAATATTATCTGTATGAATGAATGGTGATTTTTCATCACCCATAGTGTTAATGGTTGGTCCTAAATTTACAGGCATACCCCACTCACCGCTATCATCGCGTGTAGATTTATAAATATCAATTCCTCCAAGACCTCCTTTACGATTACTAGCAAAATAAAGTGTTTTACCATCAGAAGACAAACTGGGTTGGGATTCCCAAGAATCAGGTAAATTAATTTTCGGACCCAAACTTTTTATCTCAGACCATACACCATTAGTTAATTTTGAATAATACAAATCAGTATTCAAATAATTTCCTATAGGTTTTGAAACCGTGTAAATCAAATAATCGTTTTGTAAACTAAGTGTAGCTCCCCCTTCATTATCATTTTTATTAAAAGGTGGTGGCATAGATTTTCCGCGGTCATATTCGCCTCCATAAAAATTGCTTATCATGAATTTTTCTTTAAAAACGGGTGAATCATTACCGTAAACGGTTTTTTTAGCCGGCATGGTATCCTTTCTTGTAAAAAGTGCTATTTGATTATCAGCAGAAATAATTGCCAAATATTCATCAAATTTTGTTGATATACCTTTGACCGGATATGGTTTAAAAGGAACAGTTTTGGATTTTACATTGGTGTAGTCTTTAGCGTATTTTGCCATCTGTTCTGCATCATCATAATCTTTAGTAGATTTTATTTTTTCTGCATCTTTTGTAAATTCATTAAAATAATAATATGCTGAATCATATTGATCAGCTCCAAAATATATTTGTCCTAAATAAAAATAGGCATAAGGATTATAAGTTGGACAAAGCTCAATAGATTTGCGAAGATACTTTTTAGCAGATTTAACAGCTGCTGCACTACCGGTATTACTAATATTCTGAGATTCCATATCAGCTTTGGCTCTTTTATAACTCATTTCACCAAGTAAATAATAGGCATCAAAAAAATCGGATTCGATTTCTATAGCTTCGCGCAATAATTGATTAGCTTTTACTTTATTTCTATTCTTTAATTCCGTTTTTGCTTGATCGTATAATTTAATTGCCTTTTTGTTTTTTATTCTCTCGCAGGGATTTTCATCCTGTGCATTCAAAATGAAGGATGAGTTTAGAATTAATAAGAATAAAAAAGAAAATAAATAGTTCATTCCAATTGTAATTTAAATCAAATGATTTCTTAGATAATGATCGGCTAACACTAATGATGCCATAGCTTCTACCACCGAAACTGCTTTTGGAACAATACATACATCATGCCTTCCTTTTATTTCAATATTAACTTCATTATTAGATTTGTTAACTGTTTTTTGAGTTTGCATGATTGATGAAACGGGTTTAAATGCAACATTGAAATAAATATCCTCGCCATTAGAAATACCACCTTGTATGCCACCTGAATGATTAGTAAGGGTGTGTATTTTATTGTTTTTTAGTATAAATGAATCATTGTGTTCAGATCCTCTCATTGTTGCAGAAGCAAAACCTTCGCCATATTCAAATCCTTTTGCACCACTAATGCTCATCATCGCTTTAGCAAAATCAGCCTGAAGTTTATCAAATACCGGTTCACCTAGACCAATTGCACAATTTTTAATTAGGCAACTCACAACACCACCGGTTGTATCTCCATTTTTTTTTAATGTTTCCAGAAGTTGTAGCATTTCCGAAGAAATTATTTTATCAGGACAACGTACCGCGCTCGAAAATATTATGTCGGTGTCAATTTTTTTATACGTTTTATTTAGGTTTATTTCACCAATTTGAGAAGTAAATGCTTGAATGGTCACCTTGAATTTTTTCAGGAATAATTTCGCAATAGCTCCAGCTGCCACTCTCACCGCAGTCTCACGGGCAGAAGACCTTCCACCACCACGATAATCATTGTGAATGTATTTTTTAAAGTAAGTATAGTCCGCATGCGAAGGCCGAAAAACATTTTTTAAATGATCATAATCTTCGGATTTCCTATCAGTATTTTGAATAATAAATGCAATAGGTGCTCCAGTGGTTTTGTTTTCGAAAATTCCGGATAAAAATTTTATTTGATCTTTTTCACTCCTGCTACTTCCTGCTTTTAGCTGATCCGGTTTGCGAAGGTTTAATTCATTTTGAACAAATGCAATATCAATCGAAACACCCGACGGGCAACCGTCAACAACACCACCAATCGCTTCACCATGTGATTCGCCAAAGGAAGTAAGCTTAAATAATTGCCCGATTGAATTTCCTGCCATAATTATTATTTTAAATATTTATCCAACCATTTAAAAAATTCACGTTGCCACAAAACACTATTCTGAGGTTTTAAAACAAAATGCGACTCATTGGGAAAATATAATAATTTGCTAGGTACTCCTCGTAATTGTGCAGCATTGAATGCTTCGAAGCCCTGTGTTTCGGGAATACGAAAATCGTTTCCACCTTCGATGATTAAGATTGGAGTATCCCAATTTGCAATAAATTTATTAGGAGAATATTCATAACTTTTTGGTTTCGGAGTTTGCCAATAGGGACCACCCAAATCATGATTAGCAAACCACATTTCTTCGGTTGAAGCATACCAACTCTCAAAGTCAAACATACCGCAATGCGCAATAAAAACTTTAAAACGTTTTTGATGATTGCCAGCTAACCAATAAACTGAAAATCCACCATAGCTAGGGCCAACAGCTCCCATTCGTTTTGCATCTACATATTTTTCTTTTGCAATATTATCCGTTGCAGATAAATAATCTTTCATGTTTTGTCCACCATAATCCAGACTTATTTCATCATTCCATTCCTGACCAAATGTAGGAACTCCTCTCCTATTAGGCGCAATGACAATATATCCATTGGCAGCCATCATTTGAAAATTCCAACGATAGGAGAAAAATTGACTCACAGCACTCTGAGGTCCTCCTTGACAGAAAAGCAATGCAGGATATTTTTTTGTAGAGTCAAATCCAGGAGGATAAATAACCCATTCCAATAATTTTTTATTATCTGTTGTTGACACCCATCGTTCTTTTACTGTTGCAAGTGTTATGGTGCTAAGGATATCTTTATTAGTAAAAGTAAGTTGCTGCTCTTTTCCTGATACAATATCAATTGTAAATATTTCAGTTGGCATTGACATAGACATTTTCGCACCAACTAAAAATTTATTACCCATTGATAATTCGGTGTAGTCATGAACGCCTTTGGTGATTTGCCTTACAACTTTTGTATCTATATTAATAGAATAAATCTGATAGGTTGCTTGAACTCCACTTATAAAATAGATTGATTTACTATCGCCTGACCAACGAAGGTTTGAAGAACTCTGATCAAAATTCTCAGTTATATCTGTATATTTCATTGAGATTAAATCATACACAATTATTCTCTTTTTGTCAGACTCAAATCCGGGTGTTTTCATGCTGCACCAGGCAATTTTCTTGCTATCATGCGAAAAAACAGGATCCATATCATAACCCAAATAAGTACTAGAAATATTTGTGGTTTTTTTGGATGCAAGATCATAAATATAAATATCCGAATTGGTGCTTAATGCTTCCTCCTTTCCATGCAGCTTCCGACAAGTATATGAAATCAGTTTTCCGTCATCACTCCATGCAATCTGTTCCATACCACCATCAGGAGTCAGTGGAGAATCAAATTTATCTTTTCCTAACAAATCATAAAGATTGCTAACATTGCTATTTGTAACATTATAATCCGCTACAAACACATGACTGTATGCGTAGTCGTGCCAGCTATCCCAATGACGGTACATCATATCGTCAATAATTTTAACATCTGCTTTTGGCAAATCAGGATAAACATCATTAGCTGTTTGGTCAAGTTTTACATCTTTGATACATAAAATATTTTGCATAGTTGGTGAATACGAAAATCCATTAATACCATCTGTAATGTTGGTAACTTGCACCTTTCCGCTTCCATCAGGATTCATTTCCCACATTTGCATACTACCATTTTCGGCTGAGAGATATCCAATTTTTTTACCATCAGGACGCCAAACTGCATTGTATTCGCTTGACTCAGAGTTTGAGAGATTTTTTGGTTTTCCACCGGAAACGGGAATAATATACAAATCACGATTACCCTTATTTTTTTCTAAATAATAATACGTTATTCCATAAAGTATAGTTTGTTGGTCAGGTGAAAGCTGCACATCGCTTACACGACCTAATTTCCATAGTATTTCGGGAGTTAATTTATTTTGTGCATTTAAACAGAAAACAGGTAATAAGAAAAAAAACAATAAATATTTTTTAGGGTTTAATTTTTTTTTAAATGGTAGATATTCCATAAATAAAAACGTTTTATATTAATTTGAGTGATGTTCAATGAATAAATTTATTTCATATTTTTAAAAGAAGTAATTCTTTTTTGACCGTCCAAAGCTTTCTGGTAACCAGGCCTGATTTCCTGTGCCTTCTTATAATCAAGTAAAGAATTATTCACATCTCCTAATAACTCATAACAATAACCACGATTAAAGTAGGCCTCAGCATAATTAGGGTCGGAGCTAATGGCGTTAGTGAAATGCTTGACTGCAACATCATATACTTTTAAATATACTAAATGAATATAGCCAAGATTATAGGAAGCATTTTTATTTTTCGGATCGATTTTTAAAATAGTGGTATACTCCTCAATTGCTTTATTTAGCTCATCATTCTCCTGATAAAACATTCCAAGCGCATAATGTGCTTCAATGCTGCTGGGATTTACTTTTAATGCATTATTCAAATAGTCCACTGCTAAACGATTATGTTTAGTGGAGAAAAGTATTCCGAGTTGAATATCGGCTTCAATTAATTTATCATCTTGTTCTAGTGATTTCTGAAAGCTTTTAATTGCAGAAATAGTATCACCCATTTCTTTGTAAGTAACACCGGCCATCAAATAGGCTTTCGGATTAAATTTATCTACATCCGTTGCTTTATTAATAAAATCAAGTGTTTGCTTATACTCTTTAAAAAACAAATGAAGCTCTGCCAGTTTCATTAAACCTTCAACATACTTAGGATCTATAGTGAAACATTTCTCGAGTGCTTTGCGGCAATTGGTTATATTTCCCTGCGCAAATAAAATATCGGATAATGTAACATAAAACGGAGCTTTTGAAGAATCCAATGACATTGCTTTATTGATGTCATTCAGCGCATTATTCATATCTTTTTTTTGTATATAAATTTTTGCACGATCATTATATAAAGAAGCATTTTCAGGGTCTTTGTTAATCATTTCGCTGACTTTAGCAATGTCGGCTGGTATAGTATCGCTATTCGGAGTTACTTGTTTTTTTGAACCTGAGCCACACGAAGATATTATTGTAAGAATAATTACTGAAACGCAAACTGCACAAAAATTTTTCATTCGTTTAAACTTACACATGTATTCAGAAAATTTATTCTCTTCAATTATAGAAATTAAGAAGCTTGTTTATCAGCAATTGCTTGTCTGATTAGCCCTTCTAATTCATCCGCCAATTCAAGATTATCCAAAAGCAGTTGTTTAACTGCATCACGCCCTTGACCAAGCTTTGTATCTCCATAACTAAACCACGAACCTGCCTTTTTAATGATATTCATGTCAACACCTAAGTCAATAATTTCACCGGTTTTTGAAATTCCTTCGCCATAAACGATATCAAATTCAGCAATACGGAAAGGTGGAGCCACTTTATTTTTTACAACTTTAACTTTAATTCTGTTGCCCATTACAACATCACCTTCTTTTAATTGTCCGGTTCTGCGAATGTCAAGGCGAACAGAGGAGTAAAATTTAAGTGCATTACCACCTGTTGTTGTTTCAGGATTCCCAAACATAACACCAATTTTTTCTCGTAATTGATTAATAAAAATACAACATGCTCCTGTTTTACTTATGGTAGATGTAAGTTTACGTAATGCTTGTGACATAAGTCGCGCTTGTAATCCCATTTTTGAATCACCCATTTCGCCTTCAATTTCACTCTTAGGAGTAAGTGCAGCCACAGAGTCAATCACAATAATGTCTATAGCTCCTGAACGAATAAGATTTTCGGTTATTTCTAGTGCTTGTTCACCATTATCCGGTTGTGAAATCAAAAGGTTATTAATGTCTACGCCTAATTTTTGAGCATAGATGCTGTCAAACGCATGTTCCGCATCAATAAATGCTGCTATTCCGCCTGCTTTCTGCGATTCTGCAATAGCATGAATAGCAAGGGTAGTCTTTCCTGACGACTCTGGTCCATATATCTCAATGACTCTACCTTTAGGTAAACCTCCAACTCCTAGTGCAATATCGAGTGTTAGTGATCCGGTTGATATTACTTCAAGTTGCTCAATCGGCGCATCACCTAATTTCATAATGGTTCCTTTACCATACGTTTTTTCTAAACGGTCTAGCGTTAATTGTAAAGCTTTATTCTTCTCAGTATTTACTGTTGTAGCTTTGTTTTCTTTTGGTTCTTTTGTTTCTTTTGTCATAATAATTGTTTTTATTGTTTGTACGAATTGAGAATTTGCTCTGTATGATTTTTTGTTTCTACTTTTGAAAAAATTTGATCAATCAATCCTTTTTCTGAAATAATAAATGTTGTGCGAAGTATACCATCAAATGATTTTCCCATAAATTTTTTCGTTCCCCAAACTCCATAATCATTAATTACTTTTTTATCAGTATCAGCAATTAATGGAAACGGAAGTTCATATTTCAAAATGAATTTCTGGTGCGAACTTTCGCTATCGGCGCTTACACCTATTATTTTAAATCCCATTTTCAATAATGCTTGATAATTATCTCTCAGATTACAAGCTTCGACAGTACATCCGGGAGTATTATCTTTTGGATAAAAATAGAGAATCACTTTACTTCCTTTATAATTGCTTAATGAAATTGGCTTTCCGTTTTGATCTTTTGCTCGAATCTCAGGTGCCTTATCACCTATTTTTAATACCATTTTTAATGTAGATTTATATTTACAAAATAAAAGAAAAAAAGAAAGCAAAACAAAAGAATTTATCAACTATTTTCGCTTTGTCATTTGAATGTTAATTTAGTGTAATATTTACAAAATTCATTGATTCCGCATTCATTGCATTTCGGCTTTCGAGCAGTACAAACGTATCGCCCGTGTAAAATTAACCAATGATGCGCAAGTGCCATTTTATCCAATGGAAAATGTTGAACAAGTTGCTTTTCAGATTGCAAAGGATTACTTGCATTGATGGTTAGTCCTATTCTTTCAGATACTCTAAAAACATGCGTATCCACAGCCATCACAGGTTTATTGAAAACAACTGAAGCAATCACATTTGCAGTTTTGCGCCCAACTCCTGGCAGCTTTTGTAACTTATCGACATCAGAAGGAACAATGCTTTTGAAATCTTTGACAAGCATTTTTGCCATACCGGAAAGGTTGCGAGCTTTATTGTTTGGATATGAACAACTTTTTATTAAAACAAAAATATCATCAATAGCGGCTTTTGAAAGCTTTTCGGCTGTTGGATACTTCTTAAAAAATGGTTGAGTGGTTATATTTACTCTTTTGTCAGTGCATTGTGCAGACAGAATTACTGCTACCATCAGCTCATAGGGCGAACGATAAACAAGTTCAGTTTCAGCAAGGGGTTTGTGCTTGGTAAAATAGTTTATTATTCCTTTATATCTATCGACTTGTTTCATTTAATCAGTTTTTACAAAAATAGTCATTTAGAAAAAGCAATATATATTTGTTTATGTTTAATTTTACTTGATAAACTTTTGCATCTTAATGAATTTAACTAAAAATATTTTTACTTTTATTATTTTGTATATTTTCACTTTTGAAAATTACGCACAAAATTTTTCACAAAATATTCGTGGGACTGTAATTGATAAAGACACTCGATCGACTCTTACCGGAGCAAATGTTGTTCTGTTGAACTCGAATCCAGTTAAAGGTACTACAACAGATATAAATGGATATTTCCGGCTTGATAATGTAGCAATCGGCAGACAAAATTTAAAATTTTCTTTTATTGGCTATGATGATTTTTTTGCTACTGAACTTGATGTAATTTCAGGAAAAGAAATTGTTTTGACTATTGAAATGACAGAGAAAATTATCACCGGAAAAGAAGTCGTTATTTCTGGAACACAATCAAAAGGAAATACAATCAACGAGCTATCAACAGTAAGTGCACGAACTTTTTCTGTAGAAGAAACAAGCAAATACGCTGGTAGTTGGGGCGACCCATCACGCATGGCTTCAAATTTTGCTGGCGTTACCATTGTTTCTGATAAGCGTAACGATATTATTGTGCGCGGCAATTCTCCCATTGGCGTGCTTTGGAGAATGGATGGAATTGAGATTCCAAACCCAAATCACTTTGCAGTAGCGGGCAGTTCGGGTGGTGCAATAAGCATGGTGAATAATAATTTATTAGATAATTCTGATTTTATGACCAGCGCATTTGCCTCAGAGTATGGTAATGCGTTATCTGCGGTTTTTGATTTGCGAATGCGAAATGGCAACAATGAGAAAAGAGAGTACTTTGCACAAGTTGGCGTAAATGGGTTTGAACTTGGGACTGAGGGCCCATTTTCCAAGAAAAGTAAAGCATCCTACCTTATCAGTTATCGGTATTCAACAGTTGCTGTCCTGGATAAAATTGGAATTTCAATTATTGATGCTGTGCCTAAATTTCAGGATTTATCATTTAAACTGAACTTCCCTTTTAAAAAAAATAATATTTCAATTTTCGGAATTGGCGGAAAAAGTGTAGCGAAATTCGAACCGGAAAAAGATTCATTGCAATGGCAAAATTCGAATGATCAATCAGGATACGAAGTTGGATCACAAATGGGTTTGACTGGTATATCATTTATGCATTTGCTCACTTCTAAAACACTTATTAAACTTATGTATGAATTCTCGTACAGCAATCCTTTTAACAAAAATGATTCAACAGGTTTTGATTATACTATTTACGAAATTTTTAAAAGTAGTTCATCGGAATCAAACCATATTGTCTCTGCTTTGCTAAATTCGAAGTTAAATTCACGTAATCTAATCCGAGTTGGCTGCATCCTTAAAAACACAGGCATCAATGACGAAAGTTATACATATCAATACTTCCCTATAAAAACTAAAAACGTAATCAATACTTTTAGCGGCAATTTAGCATTATTTCAATCCTATTTTCAGTGGAAGTACAATGTTACATCAACTCTATCAGTCATTGCAGGAAGTCATTTTATGTATTTATTCTTGAACAATTCCAAAAGTATCGAACCACGGTGTGCATTAAAATTGATTGTTGCATCTCGACATACTTTTAGTCTTGGATTTGGTTTATATAGTCAAGTTCAACCGGCTCCGGTGTACTTTGCACAGGTTTACGATACAGCAAACACTAATTTCACAACTCCCAATAAAAAGTTAGGTTTTACAAAAGCTTATCACTATGTTTTCGGATACGACTGGATGATAAGAGAAAACCTCAGATATAAATTTGAAGCATATATTCAACAGATTTTTGATGTACCCGTAAGTACCGTTAGCCCTACACTTTCACTAGTCAATTTTGGAACAGACGATAATATTTTCACACAATCAAAATATGAGAACAAAAGTACTGGTCGAAATTATGGCATTGAAAGCACTTTTGAAAAGTTTTTTTCCAAGAATTATTATTTTCTCTTTACTGCTTCTTTATTTAACTCAACCTATATTGACGGAAATGGAATAAAACGAAACACACGTTATAATTGTCGTTACGCCTATAATTTTCTTGCAGGAAAAGAATTCAAATCAGGCAGGAAAAAAAATAATATAATTGGCATTAATATGATGTGTATTGATATCGGCGGACAACATTTCACACCAATCAATCTTGAAGCATCTAAAATTGCAGGGCAAACAGTTTATACAGATTCACTTGCTTATACCGAGCATTTTAAGGATTTTTTTAAGATTGACATTCGCTTAAGGTACAGAATAAACAGCAAACACATTTCGCAGGAAATTGCCTTCGAAATAAACAATCTTTTGAACCGTCGAAATATTGAAACGCAATACTATGATTCTTCACTAAAGAATATTCACTATACATACCAGCTGGAACGTCTTCCTATTGCAAGTTACAGGATTGAATTTTAAGATTTCTTTTTATTAAATTTTGGATTTCTTCTAAGCATGTGCAAAATGCTCAGGTAGGGATACTTCAAAATCATTCGTTTTCCGGAGTATTTCATTACTGCTTTTATTTTTTCTCTATTTGATACTGAATAACAATGTACCGGGCATTTATTACAAGCAGGTTTATCCAAACCATAAACACAGTAATCAATCCTAAGAAGTGCATAAGTTTTCAATTGTTCACATTCATCACAAAGCAGATGATGAGTATGATGATTGGCTTTACAATACATACCTATCATTGCAATGATTGTCCTTTTCTCAGCGCTTAGCAAAATTAAATTCTTAAACTTTTTTTAATCTGAAGTTAAGGAATGAAATTTTAGGAATCGTAATAACCGTAACTATAATAATAATTGCTGTAATAGCTGCTATAATAACTGTAGTAATAACTATAGTAATAGCTATAATAATAACTGTAATGATAACTTGAATAGCTATAATAATAGCTCGAGTAACTTGAGTAATAATAGCTAGAATAATAATAACTGTAATAATTGTTGTAACTGCTGTAGCTGTAATAATTATTGTAGCTGCTGTAACTGTAATAGTTGTTGTAGCTGCTATAGCTATAATAATTATTACCATAGCTGCTATAATAACTATTATAATAACTCGAATAACTGTAATAATTTCCGTAGCTATTGTAGGAATTATAACTGCTGTAGCTTGAATAGTTGTCGTAACCAGAAGTGCTTGTATAACCTGAAGCATAGCTACTGTAATAACTATAGTAACAACTGTAATAAGCCGAATAATAAGTACCGTCTAGATCATTAAATCCAAAATTTTCGTTTGGTTTAGGATTTGTTTCTTCGGCCTTAGCAACTTGTGTTAACCCAGATGCAACAAGTGGAATAGCTGACAAACCTACTAATTGCATTGCCATTCTTTTAAGTGATTCTCGACGTGATACATTTTTAGTATCATGGTCAGAAGCTTGCTCTTTTTGTAGTTTTGGGTCTAAATTTTTATTTTCATTTTCTTCCATAAAAATAAACTTTTCGTTTTACAATAATCGTTTTACAGCTCGGTACATTTCGTCTAAAGATATTTTATTCATACAATGTTCCGGACCCAAAGGGCATGGTGTTGGATAATTATTTGGCACTTTCGGACCTAAACATTTGTCGTGCAATGTACAAATTTCTTTTGATTTCAAATGAATTTGTTCTTTGTATCCATAAAATTCCGGATTTGTAGGTCCCCAAAGTACAACAGCAGGTTTTTCAGCCAGATGTGCCGCGTGCATAACAAAATTGTCCGAAGTGATAACAAGGTTAGATTTTTTAATAACCGAAATAATTTGCCTTGGCATAGTCACTCCGAGTAATGAATAAGTATTCTTAATATAAATTTCGCCCGGCCTTCCAACCTGAACAACAAAAACTCCATCATTGCTCAAACGTTCGACGAGTTGATGCCATATCATTGGATGCATCATTTTTCGTGGCGAATCAGAGCCAGTAGCAATAACAATATTTTTTTCGCGCCATGGAATTATATTATTGTTTACAAGATAATCATCAAATTCACCAGCCAGAAAAAGTTTTTCATCAACTGGTAATTTTAATCCAAACATTTTTGCTAATAATTGAAAAGCTCTCTCTCCTTTTTTATTATAATTTTCATCCAACCAATAGGTCGTTCCAACTATTTTAGCTCCTTTTGGTGGAAAACCTATTCTATTGATTGCAGGGTGTTCCCTTAAAAAATTTGTGTACTCAGTTCGTCGAACCAAATTATATTTTCTGTCCGGAAACTGATCATGCACTAATTTCAGAACGCCTGACAACATAAGTGTATCTCCCAATCCACCTATAGGATTAATCCAAATTTCCTCAGGCTCTTTTGATTTAATTTTTTGATTCATGTTGTTCAGCTTTTAATCCGGTTATAGGTTCAAAATATTTTTCTAAAAATCCTTTTTTTGCTTCGCACCAACTTGATTTTCGGAGGAATTCGTTATGCTTTGAATAAGCATCCAAGGGACAACCGCCATGGCAAATATACCAAAAACGACAATCTTTACAGTCTCCTTCGGGAAGCATTTCTGTTCGTTCCACAAGTATATCACGACTTTTGTCATTATAAATATCAATTAACGAACGATCTTTAATATTTCCATAGGAAATAATTCCCCAGTCACCAGCTCTACCGCACTGAGATGCTTCACCTTTTGGACCGATATATGCATAATGATATGCGCAATCTCCTGCATCGGAACAACCTAATGAAATTTGTTTATCACGAACATTGCGCATCATATTGTTGAATGGGTCAACCATCGGGAATCGATCTTTGTGCTTATACCAATAAGGGAATATAGTTCCCAAAAAATCACAATACTCTTCAGGTGTAATGGCAATATCATTTTTATCGTCTCCATAAATGAGAACAGGATTCATCATAAACCCCCCACTCAATTTGAAATTTGATAAAACATGAAAAACGTCGAGAGGTTTTTGAATCGATTTTTTGGTGACTACATAAATAAAGCCAAATCCAATATTATTTTCTTCTAACAAATTTAATCCCTTAAAAAACTTTTTATTATATGCCGCGGTATCTCTGTCTGCCCCACCTCCTCTCACATGTGGTTCCGGATCATAACTTGTTCCAAGTGTATTAATTCCCATTTCTTTAAGCACATCAATAAAATCCTGATTGATTAAAGTCAAATTAGATTGCATGGCATGCTCCAAACGATTTTTTGTTTGGGAACAATGTTTTTCCTGAAACTCAAGTGCCTTTTTAAAATAATCTACACCTAACAATAAGGGCTCACCACCGTGCCAAATAAGCGAAAGTTTATCATCGGGTTTTGACAAAAGATATTCATTAATATTCTTAAAAACAATTTCAAGCAGTTCAAATGACATTACTGCTTGCTGATCCTTGCGAGTAACAACATCGCAATAAATGCAATTGGAGTTACACTTTTCTATCGGTTTAAAAATTATTACTGCCATACCTCTGTGCCTTTTTGTTGTTTTAAACGATAATAGTCAGCAGCATCCATTAAATCTGAAAAAAACTTTTTACATACCGAATTAACTTCAGCTTTATCAGCAAATTTACCAAGACAAACACGCCAAGCAGGACAATAAGAACATAAATGATTGTCTAGGAAAAATTGTTGCCATCGCTTCAAACCCTCTTTGTACAATGGGTTCTGTTCGATAGAATCAAAATGCTCAATGTCCGTAATAAATTTATTACTTACTAAATCTTCAGCAGTCAGTGCAATTTTACCAAACTCATTCATGTGAACTGATTGATGCGGATCGTTAAAATACACAGCTGAAAAATCAGTGTATATATCTGGTTTGTATTGCGATGTTACATATTCAAAAGGTTCGATACTCGCATGTTTCACTTTACCATAAACAGAATAATACATCAGGTCATTAATAACATCCCAATCCGGATCTATTTTTCCGAAATGGATACCGCAAGGAATTCCAATAGATGAAAGGATACGAAGATTTGTATATGTATGTTTATGGTCGGTATTCAAGAATACACGTATTTTAAATTGATGAATGATATTTAGTTTTGCTGCAACATCTCGAAATGAGCCCATTTCAGGTACTACCAAATATATCGGAATATTTTTCCATTCTTCACGAAAAGGGATTAATGAAAATGGCTCATTAACCGTTAATACGATTGTATGTAATTTATTGTGCGTATTGCATACCCGACTAATATCTTCTATCTGACCATAATCATCCGTCTTAACAACGAAAAGACGTCCTCGTTGCTTTTCAATAAACTCGGGCTTATATAATGTAACTATCATTTGTGGTTTCATATATAAATCTCCTTATGTCTTGTTGGCTCTTCGTCGTGCATACTTGAAAGCCCATGTGCAAGGCATCCTCCCATACATAAACGCTCTAAACGATAACGGCAATCATCACATTTTTCGTAAATACCACTTGCTTCAACCCTGATTTTATTATGCAAATTAGTGTAATAGCCCATCAATTCATCCATAGAATTAAAATCGTACAATGATTTTTTATGATAATTTGAAAGTGGAAAACAAGACCAGACCGACATATCTGTTCCTATGTCAAGCGCAGGTCCACATCCAAAACTCAACGCTTGAGGGCCTAAAAGTTTAAATAATGTGCCCAGTTGTTCTTCAGTAAAATGACACAATAAAAATCCGCAATCAAAGCCCGCTTTTATATGAAATTTATCCAAAACTTTTATATAATCAACCAAGCGTTCTGCCATCTTTGGCATCTCATCAATCTTAACATAACTATTTTTTACACCAGGAATTGGATGTGCTAATCCTAAACGGATATTGCGCTTCAAGCCATAGCTATTGATGTAATCAATTAAGAATTCCATTTCGAAATCAGGTTTGTAAATATTAAAACCTGCTGAAGTAAGGTGACCAAAAACAGTTAAAAACTTTTTTATGTTTTCAACTTCAGAAAAAGGAGACTTTTTAGGATCATTGAGATTGCAAACAAAATTTAATCTTTCAGGTGGAACGTTATTAAGGTGTGCAGATGCTTCTGAAAGCATTTTCTCTGACATGATGCCGCTAGTAAAAACGGTTATTCGAAATTGACGCTCGAGTAAATAAATCACAAAATCGATAAAATGAGGATGCAATGTTGGCTCTCCTCCTAGTAGAGAAACAATCCGATGCCGTGAACTGTCCAACAAATCAGTTATGTATATAAAATCTTCCCAACGAAGCGTGTCATCTGGTTCGGAAGAGTTCATGTGTTTTTTTGCAAAACAATAAGGACACGATCTTACGCATTTGTCTGTCAATAGTATATTTGGCATCGACTATAGTTTAAAAATTAAGTAAAAAAGAATTTGAATATAGAACAAAAATAAAAAAATAATTTTATCCATTAAATTATTTTATTACGATTTTAGTACTTTAATGTCTAATGAAAACAGTTACTGAAATTTGTAGATAAATTTTGAATAAATGAAGTATTAAAATTTTATGTAAGTTTGTTTTTCGCAAAAACATTTTCATGAAAAAGATTTTCACTATACTACTTATTACCACCTCTTGTTTCGGACTAGTTATTGTATTCGTAAATAAATATGCTTTTAAAACACAAACTCCACTTCCAATTTATTGCACTGAAGCATTTAAAAAAGCCATAAAAGAAGTAGAAAAAACAGGGTATGAAGCAGGAATAATTACTAAACATTCTGAAAACGAAAAGTGGATTCCCATTTTACCGGAGGGTTCAACGAAAAAAAATAAAATAATTTTTGATCGTGTTTGTGTTTGGGCGGTTACTTTAAAAAGTAAAACGACAATAGGTGCAAACATCTATCCGGATGTGGCTATTACCGAGATACAATTTGCCGATGAAAAGGAATTGGAAGCATCTAAATTTAAAATTGAATCCTACTCAAAAGCATTGATAGAAGGGAAAACACTCAATAATTTTTGGCAACATAAACAAAACATTTATCTTCTTCAAACAAGAGCTTTTTTGTTTGAAGGTTTTTATGCCAATGTTAATGCTTGTTTTAAGAAGTCAATAAAAAATCAGAAATAAATACTTGCTTCTAATAAACTTGTGAGAGCTTGTATGTTTTTACAAATAGAAACCTAATTTTGAATCATGAAAAAAATATTTTTACTAATCGCTTTATTTATTTCTTCTGGTGTTATTGCTCAAAAATCAATCGAACAATTGCAAAAGGAGCGTGATAATTTATATCAAATATATATTGAACTTACGCAATCCGACAAAAAAACAACTTTGAAGCAGTCAGAAAAAATGGTGAGTGCCTTAAAGGATATGGTTATTAAAGATACTGAAATAATCACTAAGTGCATCGCTTCTGATAAAAAACTAAAAGAATCAACTGATCAGGTTGATTCGTTAAAAACCAACGTAAAAACACTGAATACTGAAATTGATTCTGTTCATAAATATTCTATTATTATTGAAATTGCAGGAATTGCTTTAGGTGTAATAGTTATTATGTTACTAGTGATTACGTTTACTATTGCAGCCAGGCATCGCAAACTAAAAACAAAACTGCTTGTGAGTGATCAAAGTGAGGTAATGCTGTTAAAAGCACGGAATCAAGAGCTCGAAGATAAACTTCAAAAATTAGATATAGGTCAAAATTCCGTTGAATCACTCCGTAACGAAAAAGCAATTACACAAACGGAAATAGTAGAAAAACTACATTATTTAAAAAGCATCGGTGGCATTACACAAGAAGAATTTGATATTTATAAACAAAATTTTTTGAGTAATTTATAATTTTTTATTTTTGCAAAACCATTCATGCGGTAGTAGCTCAGTTGGTAGAGCGTCAGCTTCCCAAGCTGAATCCATTCATTTTCGTTTGTTTCACTCTTTTTCATTTTCTTTCATAATTATACATTCAAATGCCACTACAAACAGGGATTTTGAACATTTCATGTTGAAAACTTTTTCAATACAATCTTGCATTTTAATGCACACTTTAACAAATAAATGTTACTTTTGTTAGGCACATTATTAGGCACATACTTATGAAATCTTCTGCAAATTTAGTTCTCGACCTCAGGCGTCCTAAAAAAGATGAAACCTTTTCTATTTGCTTGAGAATAGTACATAACCGTACTTCTTCTTACATCACTCTGGATTATTCCATTTTCCCTGACCATTGGGATAAAGAAAATACTGTTATTAAAAAAGAAAGTAAGAAATATAAAAACCTTGGGCGTATTAATAATTCTATTAATCAAAAGCGTATTGATGCCGAAGACATCATCGAAAAGCTGACTGCTTCCGGTGAAATTCACAAATTGTCTATATCGGAATTGAAAACAAAAATTCTTAATCGTTCATCAAAAACTACTTTTCGGGTATTCAATAAAAAAATTATTGATGAACTTATATTATCTAAAAAACTTGGTAACGCTTCTTGTTATAAACAGGCTCAAAAATTCCTTGATAGATATACTAACAGGAAAGAATTAACATTTGAGGATATTAATTACAAACTCCTTAAAACTCTTGAATCAAAGCATCTTTCAAAAGATTATACTCTCAATAGTCTTAGCTTTTACCTCAGAACCATACGAGCAACATATAACAGAGCTATTAAAGAAGGTGTTGTAAAACGGGATTTTTACCCGTTTGAGAATTATTCAATTAAAGATACAAAGACCGTAAAACGTGCAATAAAGAGAACAGACATTGATAAAATTAAAAATTTGGAGTTAGTACAAGATACTTACATCTGGCACGCCCGTAATTATTTCATGTTTTCCTTTTACAATATGGGTATGAACTTCGCCGATATTGCCCATTTAAAAAAATCTAATTTTATTAATGACAGGATGGTTTATAAGCGTACTAAAACAGGGAAAAACTATTCAATTAAGCTAACTGCTCCGGCTAATAAAATTTTGTCATATTATATTAAAGACCAAAAGCACAAAGATTATATCTTTCCAATTATAAAAAGGGAAACGCTCGAATTACAGTTAAAAGATATGCAGAACGAAATAAAAACTTTCAACAAATATTTAAAGAAAATTGCTGATTTGTGCGGGATTGAATCAAACCTTACTTCTTATGTTGCCCGTCATACATGGGCAACCATTGCCAAGGATTTGAATGTGCCGGTTAGTGTTATTTCTGAAGGTCTCGGTCATGAGGATATTAAGACCACCCAGATCTATCTTGATAGTTTTGATGCGGATGTTATTGACAAAGCAAACGCCCTGATCTCGCAATAAGACAAGAGCAGTTTTTAATGTATAAAAAAATATTTATTTAATACATCCAGTAAAAAAGTATAATTTTATTTCTGAATAAGCATTCATGAAAAAACTTCTTTTTTTTCTTTTCACATTTTTCATTGCAGCATTCTGTGCAAAGGCTCAAAACAATCATCCTGTTGAATATTGGCTAGAGCATCTTAAAACTGCACCAACTGATAGTAATAAAGTGACTCTTCTACTAGTAATTGGTGATGAATATACTACTAAACAACCATTAAAAGCAGTAGATTACTTCAATCAAGCACTTAGTGTTGCTCAACAAATAAAAATGCCTCTTTTTAAAGCATATTGCTATGAGCGTTTAGGAATCGTATATCAATATAGTTTGTCGAAATATGATTCAGCCGAAGTTTTTTTTCTAGAATGTCTGAAAATTCGCAAAGAGATTCTTGGTAAAAAAAATTATGAATACTCAGGTTCCTTGTTATTTCTTGGTCAATTGTATTTCAAAGAGGGTGATTATGAAAAAGCTAGAACTTTGTTAATGGAAGTGAGGGAAATCAATAAAGTGATTTTTGAAGAAAATGATATAAATAATGTTTTATCCTTGATCAGTCTCGCTAAGGTGTATGCTGCTGAAGGCAATTATTCTGCTGCAGAACCAATTTATTTAGATGCAATCCAAATTATTGAAGAAGCAAATGACAATAGTTATCCATATTACATCCCTACTTTAATTTGTCTTTCAGATTTATACCGAGCTATGGATAATTTTGATGCTGCTTTACCTCTTTGTATTAAAGCCAGAGATATTAGTAAACAAATAGCGGGTGTGCAAAGTATTTTATATTCTACTTCAACAGGTAACCTTGCAGTCATATATGATGCCAAAGGCACTTATAATGTGGCGGAACAATTATACATTGAAAGTTGCAATATTACAAAGGAAATTAGGGGTGTAAAACATCCTGAGTATGCCTCGTCAATAGATAATCTTGCAGGTCTGTACAAAAAAACAGGCAATTATGCCGCTGCCGAGCCTTTGTTGATTGAGGCAAAGAATATACGAAAAGAAGTGTTTGGAGATAAAAATCTATCCTATGCTACATCCTTGAATAATCTCGCAGGATTATATAATTTGATGGGTAATTACTCTACTGCCGAACCATTAGTGATTGAAGCCAAGAACATCATAAAAGAAGTACTTGGCGAAAAAAATCCTGATTATGCAACTGCTTTATGTACCCTAGCTGAGATATACTCTGCAAGGGGTAATTATACTGCAGCAGAGCCTTTGTTGCAAGAGGCAAAAAATATCCGCGAAGTAGTGTATGGGAAAAAACATTCTGATTATGCAAGTTCATTAAACAGTCTTGCTATATTGTACCAACACCTCGGTAACTATACTGCAGCAGAGTTGATGTTAACCGAGGCAATGAATATCAATAAAGAAGTTTTTGGTGAAAAACATTCATCTTATGCAAGTGCATTAATCAGCCTTGCTTCGTTTTACTATGCAATAGGCAATTACACTGCCTCAGTACCATTACTAATTATTGCAAAGAAAATCGTTAAAGAAGTATCTGGTGAAAAAACCCCCATATATCTAAGTACATTAAACTACCTTGCTTTATCATACTATGCTTTGTACAAAGACAATGAAGCTTGGCTTGCATACAAAGAAAGTATTGAAATAATAAATTCTACATTGCTTCAGAATTTTTCTTTTTTATCTGAGAAGGAAAAGGGAATATACCTCAGTACCTTTACTGTAGCCATTGCTAACTTTTATTCGTTTGCATTGCAACAAAAGCAAGTCAATCCAGAAATTACAAAAACTGTTTATAATAGTGTAATTGCAAACAAAGGCTTGTTGTTAACATCTTCAAAGGCTATGCAGGCAAATATTTTAAACAGTAAGGACACTGCACTTATATCTCGTTACGAAATGTGGATTCGTTTAAAAAATGAAATCTCAAAACTGTACTCCACCGAAATCAGTAAACGCATAAGTGATCCGGTAATATTGGAACAACAGGCAAATGTTCTTGAAAAAGAATTGGTTCGTGGTTCACAAGTGTTCGGTGATTATTCAAGTTTGATGAATTTGAAATGGGAGGATGTAAAATCTAAATTGAAATCCAACGAGGCTGTCATTGAGTTTGTTCGTATCAATTTATCTAGAAACGATAGTGCTATCTATGCAGCATTAATATTAAGGCCTGAATATAAACAACCAGTGATGATTTCTCTTTTCGTCGAAGGTCGATTACAAAAACTCATCAATAAGCAGAATTCAGTATCAAGCGATTTCATTGCAGGTTTATATTCGCGTGGCATAAAACCATTAAATGAAAATGTTATTTTTTCTGGCGATTCATTATATACCATGATATGGAAATCCATATTACCATATTTACAGGGTGCTAAAACTATTTATTATGCTCCGGCTGGCATGCTCCATCAAATAGCATTTTCAGCTATTCCAAACGATAATGATTCTCTTCTTTCGGATATTTATGACCTGCGTTGTGTATCTTCTACTTCCGTTTTAATTCAGAATAAAGACAGTAAAGAAAAACCTAAAGCTATTACACTTTTTGGTGGCATCGCCTATGACGTTGATTCTACAGAATTAAAAAAGCTTGCTTTCCAATATCAGCTAAAAAACAAAAATCAATTAGCTTTTACTCGTTCATATAATCTGGATGATAGCCGTGGTAGTTCTTGGAACTACTTACCCAATACACTATCAGAAGTACAAGCCATAAAACTGCTTTCCGAAACAAAAAATATTTCAACAACAATGTACAGCGGGTCAAATGCTTCAGAAGAGGTTTTTAAATCCTTTTCTGGTAGTGCTTCGCCGGATGTCATACATGTGGCTACTCATGGTTTCTTTTTTCCAGATATTGTAAAAAAAGAAAATCTTTCAGCTGATGCATCTGTATATCAAATGAATGAAGATCCACTGTTTAGAAGCGGTTTGTTGCTTGCTGGTGCAAACTACGCATGGAAAGGGAAACCTATTTCAGGTGTTGAAGACGGTATTCTTACAGCATACGAAGTAAGTAATCTTAATCTAAGAAATACAAAACTTGTAGTACTCTCTGCATGCGAAACAGGTCTAGGCGAAATCAAAGGTAGTGAAGGTGTGTATGGTTTGCAGCGTGCATTTAAGATGGCTGGTGTTAAATATATCATTATGAGTTTATGGCAGGTCCCGGACAAAGAAACCGCTGAGTTTATGAAAATATTTTACAACAATTGGTTTGCGTCTGGTAACATTCGTAAATCATTTACAGAAACCCAACGCACAATGAGTAAGAAGTACGCTCCGTATTATTGGGCTGCATTTGTGCTTATAGAATAACAATTAAATCTTCTAATCTTACCATGTTAATATCCCGATAATTCTCTTTTCATTTTTTTATCAACAGTCTGATAACTTTCCTTTTTTTTTGCATCCTTTTTTCATTATTTTTGCATTATACTAAAATATCTCATTATGGCTGAAAATTCAAGCAATCTTGATGATCGAATTAACTTTCCTTCTTTCGATGATTTATTCAGTGGCTTAATTGCTGAATCAAAATTATTAACAATAAAGTATGAGCAGTTTATTTATAAATCCGATACTTCCAGTCGTGCTGACATAATTATTTCATCAGTGAATGATTGTCCTCATGTAAACGATTTTACTGCAAAAATACACGGCCTCTGTGAATCATCATTTGAAAACTTAAGAGATGCTATTAAACCATATCCTTCTTCTGAGAAAGTGGAGATTCTCGGTCATATTAAAAGCTCATTAGATTCTTTGAAGAATGGCATATCTGATGAAATATACTTCCTTATCGGTTCCGATTTAAAAACTCTTAGAGAAATACCTTTTAAAATGTTTAGAAATTATGAACTTATATGTACAAATGACAATGCTAAAGAATCACTTTACAACAATATTCTTTATAAAGCAAAGGATTATGTTGATTTGTGGCTCATGGTTATAGATAGCATTATTGAAAAAATTTCCTTCCTTATTAACAACTATGATCTTATGCATGATAGAGTTTATTATGACTCAGATCGCTCTCTTAATGAAAAAGAAAAAATAAAAACAAGCCTTAATGTTGATGAACTTGCTTACCTTTTTATGTTGTTAGCAGATACGAAAGTATTTAATATACCTGAAGGTGATCTTGCAAAATACTTTAGAATCATAGCGGAAAGTTTTAGCACAAAACGTGCTGATAATATCAGCGATTTATCATTACGTAACAAGGCATACTCTCCTGATCATAAAACAATAGATTCATTACATGGTAAGTTTGTACACTTAATGCAAAGAGCCATGTCGGAAAAAGAAAAATTTTAGCACTATGGAATTTACAAACGATCGTTTTTTAGTAGAACTTCTTGAATACAGACTTATTCAGGAGACTGTCAAATATCGGCACACACTTGATGAATGTTGGGAAACAGAAAAATACGACAAGTCATATTTCTCGAAATTCATTTCTGAAACCCTGATGGCAGAGTTTAAAGAGTGGATTTATTCAAGGGTTAATAAGCTGAACAATTTTGAAATTAATAAATTTCTCTCATTGTCTATTGAACAGTTCAACACGCATAAACCCGACAACCGGAAAAAGGCACTTGAAGAAATGTACCATCTTGTTTATTGGTATCCTAACGCAGTGCCAGATAAAAAATTATCACCTTATGATAAGAATTTTTTATATGCTGCCATACGCGCCTACGAGCGGTTTTACAGTACGTTTCAAAACGTTGCAGAAAAAACCCTTATTGATTTTAAAGCAGGTCTTATAGGTGCAAATACTACGTTTCAATCAGTATCCCCATCTGAACAAACAAAAGAAAAAATATCATTCCGTGATTTTAAGAATTTCCTGAAACACCTTGAATATAATTATCCGTATAAAATTGATGTTATGACATTCAAATATTTTATGCGTGATGTTATTGATTATTTGAAAAAGGAAATCCTTGAAAACTTCATTAACATTACTACTGAAGAAAAAATTGCATACCTTGATAGAATTAGGTATGAGATTGAAACATACAAAAAAAATGTTTGGGCAACTTATGATGATATTAAGATATGGCTTGAGAAATACAATATTACAGAAGAAGAAATTTTTTCTCACCAGAAATTCAGTAATGAATTATATCGTTTGCTTTCCGAAGAACCCCCTACTTTTAAAGAAACTTTTGAACCTGACTTTAATAAAGATACAGAACAAGTTCAATCCAGTTTTTATAATTATTACTATGGTCAGGCGTTAATACAGATTCTTGATTATATTACAGAACATGAAGCTAAAATTAATCCTTTAAATCAAACAAAACAACCACAGTATAAAATGAAAACAAAACTCACAGTTCCGCAGTTATCTTATCTTTTCAGGGCTTTGAATGATAACAAACTTATTGATATTACCAACAAAACAGATTTATTCAAATTTATTGCAGATTCCTTTCAAACAAAGGCTTCTGATGATATTAGTTGGCAAAGTGTCAAGAATAAATTTGATACTCCTGAGTTCAAAGCGGTAGAATTTTGGGATGAAAAATTCCTTCATTTACGACAATCCACTATAAAAGATAAAGAAAATATTTAACATATTTTCCTTTATTATCAATGCTTTCACTTGGGGTTGCACAACCTTTTGCAACCTCTTTTTTCGCATTCCTTAGTATATTTTTGCTTCCGTAATCATTCATTAGGCGCCTTTTGAAGATTTCAACAAACAAATTGTTAAATCTAAAAAATAATTGAATTATGGAAAATGTAAATATTCCTGCTGATGTCTATAATGATCTTGTCAGCAAAGTTGAATTAATATCTAATCGGCTTGATAATCCGATAAAAGATAAATATCCCTTATCCGAACACTGGCTCGACATTCAGGAAACATGCCAGTTGTTAAAAATCTCTAAAAGGACATTACAGGCTTATCGTGATAATGGAATACTCAGCTTTTCCCAGATAGCAGGGAAAATCTATTTTAAAGTTGCAGACCTTGAAGAACATCTGAAAAATCATTACGTCCGTGCATTCTCATCAAAAAAGAACAAACGTTATGAACGTAACAGTATTTAAAAATTTCAACGTTGTTGTTGAGCAATTGCCTATACCTGTAATTCTTGACCATATTAGGGATGGCAGGTATAAGGCAGAAGTTGAAACTTTGCAAATACTCTTTGCAGCCGGTAAACAAAAGGATTACGACAGTCAAAAAAGATTACTGCCTGCCTTTACTCCTTCTGCTTGCTTTGAAGGTGGTCGCAAACTTCAATACCTGAAACAATATTCAGGGATTATAATTCTTGATATTGATAAAATTACTCCCGAACAGCTTGTTCATTCTTTTAAAGTGATAACTGAAATTCCTTTCACTTATGCCTGTTTTCGTAGCCCGAGCAACAATGGTCTGAAAGTGCTGGTACGTTGCGACAGCTCACAGTTTGCACATGTAGCAGCATATAACGAAATCAAAAGACATTATGAACAAATGCTGAATCTGCCTGTTGACCCTTCCGGTAAAGATATTACCCGCCTGTGCTTCTTTTCATGGGACGAGGGTTTGTATTACAATCAAAATTCCGAAATTTTTAAAACACACATTAATATGATAGAAACCGATATTCAGAAAGTCGTGAATCAGATAGAATCTGCACAACTCGACATTACTAATGGTTATAAGGACTGGCTCAGTATTGGCTTTGCACTTGCCGATGCTCTGGGTGAAGCCGGTCGTGATTATTTCCATAGAGTAAGTCGCTTCAATTCCCAGTATGATAATGCCGATTGCGATACCCAATACGATAAATGCTTAAAATCAAAAAAATCGGGTATTACTGCAAAAACTTTTTTCTTTTATGCAAAAGATTACGGTATTAATATAACACCTGTAAAATCAATCTCTTTACAAGATGAAAAATACGATACTGACAAATCGAAGAAGAAAGAAAAAGACAAGGAAAAACAGAAAAACAATCTTTTTGACATCATTGAAAACTTTTTGCAGCGTTCATACACCTTGCGTTATAATGTTGTAACCTCAAAACTTGAAGTAAAGCATAAAGGAAAAGAAAATTATGAGCCTATGACGGATTACTTGGAAAACTCTATTTATCGGCAGCTTCACAAAAACAATATTTATGTAAGTATGGCAAAACTTCGCAGTATCTTACAATCTGATTTTTGCACCAGATATGATCCATTTCAGGAGTATTTTGATAATCTTCCGGCTTGGGATGTAACAACGGATTACATTCAGCAGCTTGCAGAAACGGTCAGCACTACTGATAATGAATTATGGTATCTCTGTTTCAAAAAATGGCTTGTGGCAGTTGTTGCATCATTACTCGATTCAAAAGTTGTTAACCATACTGCAATAATCTTTTCGGGTCCTCAAGGTATCGGAAAAACAACATGGATGGAAAAACTTTGTCCCCCTGAACTTTTACAATACCTTTTTTCCGGCACTATCAATCCTAACAATAAAGACACGCTGATACATATTTCAGAATGTATGCTTATAAATATGGATGAACTTGAAAACATGAACCGCACCGAAATAGGTACACTTAAAGAAATTATTACTAAATCTGCTATACGCATACGCCGGTCTTATGGTCATAACAACGAAAGTTTAATTCGCAGGGCTTCATTCATGGGCTCAGTAAATACAAGTCAGTTCCTGAACGATTCCACCGGTTCACGGCGTTTTCTTTGCTTTGAGGTTACTGATATTGAGTACAATCATAACACCGACATTCGCATGGTTTTTGCTCAGGCATTGGCTTTGTGGAAAGCAGGTTATCGTTTTTACTTCGATAAAAGCGAAGTTGGTAAGTTATCCGAAAACAACGAGAAATATCAGATTCGCACAGCAGAAGAAGAACTTTTACTGGCATGGTTTCAACCGGTATCATTGGACGAATGTAATTGTTTCCTTTCTGCAACACAGATTATGTCCAAACTTTCTGAAAAAGGTCGTATCAATGTTTCAAATGGTTCGCTTATATGCCTTGGCAAAGCTCTCAAAAAGCATGGTTTTATTAAAGCAAAGAAAGGCGGTATTTACACATGGGCAGTTAAAGAACTAAGCTATGAAGAAGTTGATTCAAACACACGAGGTAATCCTTTTAAACCTCCATTTTAAAAAAGTCCTGCCAACTGGCAGGTTTTTTTTTGCTATTACGTTCCATTTTTCTGTTTTATGAAAATAGGGTAAGGTGGGTAAGGTGTTTTCGCTAATTCTTTTTTTTCTTGTTTCTATTCACATGTCTTTACAGTTAAATTGCTGATTTTTAACACCGTTTTTACACCCATTTCAAAAATTCTTTAAATACCTTTCTTTTTCCCTTTTTAACTTACCCACTTTACCCTGTAATTTATTTCTTCGTTTTTCTTCATTTTTAACTACTTTTGGTTATGTTAAAAAAGTTTGCTTAATTTATTGTCAGTTTTCAATGTAAATTTTCAAACTTCCGCTTTAATTTATTGGTAACCAAACACTTTTTATTGTTATGAAATTGATAAATAATCAGGATATTTTGCTTTTTGATGAACTTAAAGCAGTTATTAATGAAAATTCCAGAATATTCATTTGTTCTACTTATTTCAGCATTCCTGCAATTTTTGAACTTTCTGATTATTTATTAAAGGCAAAATCAATAGATATTTTAATTGATAATAACAATATTGAAAATGATATTAGGTTTTGTTATGATTCAAAAGAATGGAAAAACTATTTTCAGTTAAAATCAAAATATCACGCTGAAAAAGCAAATGAACTCATAAAATCAAAATGTAATATTCGTACAGGTAATATTGGCGGTCAGAAGTTTATTATTATTAAAAATAAGGATAAAACAACCTGTTTTTCTATCGTTCCCAATGATATTAATTTGCTTTCTCTTGGTTTATTAAAATCAGGATTAAATGTTTTTATCAATGAATTTACAGATGAGAACGATCAGTATATTGCTATCTTTAATAACGCTTGGGCTTCAGGTTCAAAGGATGTAAAACAATTTGCACTTAATTTAATTGAAAAAGCAACGATAAATAATACTCCTGATTTTTTATATAAATATACGCTTAACAGTATTTTTCAGAATAAAACCATTGATGATATTTCTGAGCAAAGGCTTACAAAAACTGGCTTCAAAGAATCTGCTGTTTGGAAAATGCTTTTTAACTTTCAGCAGGATGCCGTTCTTGGTGCCATTGATAAAATTGAAACGTATGGCGGTTGCATCATTGCCGATAGTGTTGGTTTGGGTAAAACATTCGAAGCTCTGGCAATTATGAAATATTACCAGCTTCGCAACGACCGTATTTTGGTACTCTGTCCTAAAAAGCTGCGTGACAACTGGATTATATACAGCCAAAACGATGTGAGAAATATTCTTGCAAAAGACAGAATGAATTTTGACGTACTTAACCACACCGATTTATCAAGAGAAAAGGGCTTTTCAGGCGACATCAACCTTGAAACAATAAATTGGGGAAATTACGATTTGATTGTTATTGACGAATCGCATAATTTCCGTAATAACGACCCCAGAAAAGAAACGATTACCCGCTATCAGCGTTTAATGCGTGATATAATTAAAACAGGCGTTAAAACAAAAGTCCTCATGCTTTCCGCTACTCCTGTCAATACAAGAATGAACGACATAAAAAATCAAATATCCTTTATTACTGAACAGGACGATAAAGCATTAAATGATTTTGGTATAGGCAGTATTGAACTCACACTCCGTAAAGCACAGCAAAAATTCAATGCATGGCTTAAAACAAATAAAAAAGAAATAAGCGACAGGGATTCTTTAGTAAACAGTCTTAACGGAGATTACTTTAAAATCCTTGATTTGCTCACAATAGCCCGTTCTCGTAAACATATTCAGAAATATTATGATGTCAGCGATATTGGAAAATTCCCTGAACGCCTTAAACCATTAAATAAATATTGTGATTTTGATTCTTCGGGTAAATTTCCGGCTATTGATAAAGTAAACAATCAGCTGAATGCCTTGAACCTTAAATTTTACGCTCCCTTACTATATGTAAGGGATGATAAAATTAAAAGTTATGAAGATAAATACGACACTAAAACTTCTAAAGGCAATGTGTTTAAACAGGTTAATCGTGAAGAAAGTTTAATCCACCTCATGCGTGTAAACCTGTTGAAACGCTTGGAAAGTTCAATACATTCATTTCGCCTTACTCTCGAAACCCTGTTGAAGCAGATAAACGACATGCTCTCAAAAATGGATAATGCTCAAAAAAATGATTATTATAATTTTGATATTGACATTAATTCTATTGAGATTGACGATGACCAGCTTGAAGATTTGCTTGTAGGTGGAAAAATAAAAGTGCTTTTAAAAGATATAGACCTTATCAGATGCAGGGAAGATTTGCTCGATGATAAAAGAATAATGGAGAATATTCTCTCTCAAACAAAAGTTATTGACCCCTCTCGGGATGCTAAGCTAAAGGATTTGAAAGAACTTATTACAAATAAAATTAAGCATCCTATAAATCCGAAAAATAAAAAGATTGTCGTTTTCTCCGCATTTGCTGATACAGTAAAATATTTGTACGATAATTTAAATGAATGGATTTTGGATAAAGGCTTGTATTCTGCTCAGGTTACAGGTGGCGAAACAAATAAAACTAATATGCCAAACTGCAGGGCTCAATTAAGTTCTATCCTTATTAACTTTTCGCCTTTGTCAAAAAAAAGAGATTTAATTTTTCCTGATGAAAAAAACCAGATTGATATTTTATTTTGCACCGATTGTATTTCCGAAGGTCAGAATTTACAGGATTGTGATTACCTGATTAATTATGATATTCACTGGAACCCTGTACGTATAATACAGCGTTTCGGTCGTATTGACCGCATTGGCTCTGTAAATAATAAAATACAACTCGTTAATTTTTTCCCTAATCTTGATCTTGATAGTTACATTAATTTAATTGGCAGAGTTAAAGGAAGAATGCAGATTTTAGATGTTTCTGCTACCGGCGACGACAATATTATTGATGAAACAGCCAATCAGAAACAGGATTTGGAATATCGTAAAAAACAATTAAAACAATTGCAAAATAAGGTGCTTGATTTGGAAGATATTGAAGGGGGTATATCAATCACCGATTTAACTTTCAATGATTTTAAAATAGATGCCGACCGCATTTCCGCTAAAGAAAAAGAAATTTTTAATTTAACGCCTCAGGGAATATTCTCAATTACTTTAAATAATTTATCAGACGGTCAGAAAGGCGTTATTTTTTGCTTTAAAGAAATAAACATGTCTTCTGATGATGTATTTAATAATAATGCTATATATCCTTATGCTCTTTGTTATGTGAACCTCGATGGCGATATATTTATTCCGGGCAGTAATCCTAAGCGTTGTTTGGATTATTTTAAAAAACTTTGTCTTGGCAGAAATGAAATAGCTGCAAATCTTATTTCTGAATTTAACCAGCAAACTAAAAGCGGACGTATTATGAATACTTATGCTGTTCTGCTTGATAAAGCAATTGAAAATATAAAAGGGGTAAATGATGAATTAGGTTTAAATTCATTGGCTGTCCCTGGAGGCACTAAAATAACAAGCAAAAGTTCTGACGTTCCTCTTGAATTAGTATCATTTCTCATAATAAAATAGTTAAATGTTGAATGTTAATAGTTGATGGAAAAGAAAATGAATTATTACGAATTAGATGTTTGGAAAAAAGGCAGGTCGCTTGTAACGCAGGTTTATGAGCTTACAAAGGATTTTCCTAAAGATGAAATTTTTGGCATTACGGCACAGGTTCGCCGTGCTGCTGTCTCAGTTCCTTCAAACATTGCCGAAGGTTGCGGACGTAATACTTCAAAAGATACATTACAATTTCTTTTTATTGCACGGGGTTCATTATATGAATTGGAAACACAAATTTTAATTTGTTATGACCAAAAATTTTTAAGTAAAGAACATTGCGATAAAATTATTACCGAAATAACAGAATGTAAAAAGTTATTAAATGGCTTTATAAATTATTACCAAACTCTAAAGCCCCGCAACTAACAACTATGAACCAACAACTAACAACCATACTTCAAATCCCCGATTCCTGCTTGGTAAACAAAAAAATTACCAAAGCATTTTTTAAACGTAATTTTGAATTAACGGCAGCCGATAAAAAATTACTTGATGATTTTTCTGTTATTACTCAAATTGACTGGCTTGCTTCTGTTAAACCCGATAATTCAAATATTTCTGCCTGCACACATGAACAGTCAGTTTATGAAGAAGTGGTAATAATATCTGTACTTTCAAATAATGATGATTTCGATAAGTATAAACAGAGAATTGCCGAAATAATTCAGAAATACATACCATATCATATTTTGCTTTGCATTTATAGCAGCGTTGTTTTTGTTTTGAATACCTGCGATAAACGCATGAATCAAAACGATGCTTCAAAACGCACCATCGAAAAATATTACTTTACTGAGAATATAAGCATTTCAGCACCCACCAACAAACAAAAGCAATTCATCAAAAGCCTTGCTTTTTCTCTATTGGATAAACAAAACCTGAAAACTTTTTTCGACAGTTTTACAAGTCGCTTAATTGCTTTGCAGGCAGCAGAAATAACGGGTTCATATACTATACATAAAATTTCTCGTAGTAAACAAGATGTAATTCATATTGAAAAAATTGCTCTTTTAAATTCCGAAATTTTAAATTTGCAAAATCAGGCAATAAAAGAATCGCAGCTTAACATACAGGTTAAATTAAATGCTGCAATTCAGGAAAAAAAGAAAGAAATAAAAAAAATCGAAAAACAAATTACTATCAACTAACAACTATCAACATTCAACTAAAATGGAAAAAATCACCAAAGGTCATCCCCTCAGTCAAAGTGCAGATATAGTTAAAGAAAATATCGAAACGCTCAAGCAGCTTTTTCCAACCATTGTTAAAGAGGGTAAAATAGACATGCAGGAATTAAAAGCCCTGCTGGATGAAGAAATAGAAACAGGCGAAGAATATTACCGTTTCACCTGGGCAGGCAAAAACGAAGCCCGTAAAGAAGCCAACAAGCCCAGCACTGCCACATTAAGGCCATGCAAAGAAGAAAGTAAAGATTGGGACACAACCGGGAATATATTTATTGAGGGCGACAACCTCGAAGTATTAAAACTACTCCAAAAAAGCTACGCAGGTAAAATCAAAATGATGTATTTCGATCCTCCATACAATACGGGTAATGATTTTGTTTATAAAGACAACTATACAGATAACTTGGGAAATTATCTCACTTTAACAAAACAAGCAGATGAAGAAGGAAAAAAGTTAAGTACGAATACAGAATCAGATGGCCGCTTTCATAGCAATTGGCTTAGTATGATGTATCCTCGTTTAAAATTAGCTCATAATCTGTTAACCGAAGCTGGTGTTTTGTTTATAAGTATTGATGATAACGAAGTTACAAATCTTCGTAAATTATGCGATGAAATATTTGGGGAAGAAAACTTTATTGCAATATTTCCTTGGCGCAAAAGAACTGCTAAGTCTGATGTTCCTTTTGGTGTTTCACAAGATTTTGAATGGTTGATTTGCTATGCTAAATCTGATGAATTTATTGCTTGTATCGGAGGTAATGAACGTAAATATTATGAAACTCCTGATTTTCCTGATAATCCTTGGCGTATTCATGATATGTCCACGCAAAGAACTGCCGAAGAAAGGCCAAATAGTAATTTTACTATAATTAATCCCAAAAATGGTGCTGAATACCCTGTAAACCCAAATGCTGTATGGAGAGTGACAAAAGAATCTTTCAAGCAATTTTATTCTGAAAACAAA
>Ga0172375_10000640_pt1 | contig 56025 bp, 41 predicted proteins | sample LakKiv1m_FD_114537 | JGI IMG/M metagenome (GOLD analysis project Ga0172375, IMG submission 114537) | Freshwater microbial communities from Kabuno Bay, South-Kivu, Congo - kab_092012_11.1m | ecosystem: Environmental > Aquatic > Freshwater > Lake | place: Democratic Republic of the Congo...
CGGCAGCTGGCCTACATTCGCGACCTGATCGGCGACTATCGGCATCAGGTACTGATGGGCGATATGAACACCCACGCCAACGACCTGCTGGAGAACTCGCCGTTGCGCGATCTCGGCCTGTTGGCGCCGCAGGTCGAGGCGACCTTCCCCAGCTGGCGGCCGCAGCGCTGCCTGGACCATATTCTGCTCAGCCCGAGCCTTACGCTTGAACGTGTGGACGTGCTGGCTTTGCCGATTTCCGACCATTTGCCGGTGGCGGTGGAAATTCGGCTGCCCGATTCCCTGCGGGCGGACTCCCTGCCGGTACAGGTGCCTGAACGTAAATGAGCGAAGAAGCCGAACGCTGGAAGGAAAAGTATCTTCAGCTGGCCGAGCGCCAGGAGCAGCTGGACGCCCGCTGGGAGCAGCGCGTCGATCTGTTGCGGCGCAGCCTGGTGCGCAGCAGCCTGGCCGTGGAGGGAGCCGACCCCGCCGTCGAGCGCTGCCTGCAGCAGATGCGCGAGGTCCTGCGCGACGGGGATCTGGACGATGGGCTGGGTCAGCTGGTTCCACGCCTGGAAAAGGCGGTGCTGGACTCCGAACGCCACCGCCAGGAGCGTGCCGTTCAGTTGACCGAGGCGCTGCATCGGCTGGTGTCCCAGTTGCTGGGGATGTCGGTGCCCGCCGAGCTGCGCAAGCCGCTTAAACGCCTCGCCAAGGATCTGGATCAGCGTGCGACCAGATTGCGCGAGCTGCCGCTACTGCTCGGCGAGCTGAGTGTACTGCAGGGTCAGGTTCTCAACCTGCAGGGTTTGTCCGCGCCGCAGCAGAGCGGCTTTCTGAAGCGCCTGTTCGGGGGACGGGACAGCCAATCGGCGGCCCCGCTCAAGACGGCGATTCCAGCGGCGGCTTCGGCCCCAGCGGTGGCGGTGGCGGTGGCGGTCGAGGCAGAGGCGGTCGCCGTCGGCGAGACGGCCGTCGCCTCCGCCGTGACCGAGCCGTCCGTGGTGGCAACCTTGCCGGAGCCGGCGAACGAAGAGCAGCAGGCCGTCGAGCCTGCCGTCTCGGCGGTTGAACCCGAAGCGGACGAGCCGGTGGCGGACGCCGAGCTGCCGCCAGCGGCCGAGCCGCTGCCGCAGGAGGCCGCCTATGCGCTGCCGGATTCGCCGGAGCCCGCTTTCAGCGTTGTCGCCGAACGTGTGGAGGCGACGCTCAGCAGTCTGCTCGACAGCCTGCATCTGCCCGAGCAGCATCAACCGCAACTGCAGACGTTGCGCGCGCGAATCCAGCAGGGCCTGAACTGGTACGAGCTGGTGCCGGTGCTGGACGATCTGGCGATGCTGATGATCGCCTTCAGCGATCAGGGTCAGCGCGATTTCGAGAACTACCTGCAGACCCTCAACGAGCGTCTGACTGCGATGCAGGAGAACCTGCTCGCCGCCCACCAGGGCCATGTGGAAGGCCGCGATGCGGCGCAGGCGCTGGACGCCGAGCTGCGCGAACAAGTCGGCGGGCTGCAGCACAGCATGCGTGAAGCCACCGATCTGAACAGCCTCAAGCGGGTGGTGGAGGCGCGTCTGGATGGCCTGCTGGACACTGTCGACAACTACCGTCGCCAGCGCAGCGAGCAGGAGCAGAAACTGGGCGAGCGCCTGCAGCAGCTGGTCAGCCGTGTCGGCAGCCTGGAACAGGCGGCACGGGGGCTGCGCGGCCATCTGGAAGAGCAGCGGCAGAAGGCCCTGCAGGACCCGCTGACCGGACTGCCCAACCGGGCGGCATGGAATGAACGGCTGGATCTCGAATTCGCCCGCTGGCAACGCTACGGTGGCGATCTGCCGCTGGCCGTGCTGGATGTCGATCACTTCAAGCGGGTCAACGACGGCTATGGCCATCTGGCCGGCGATCGGGTGCTGAAGATCATCGGCACGGAGCTGCAGAGGCGGTTGCGCAAGACCGACTTCATCGCCCGTTTCGGTGGTGAGGAGTTCGTCGTGCTGTTGCCCAACACGCCTTACGAGGCGGGGCGGCAGCTGATTGAAACGCTGCGCGAGTCCATCGGCAGTTGCCCGTTCCACTTCAAGGGCGAGCGGGTTGCCATCACCCTGTCCGCCGGTTTGACGGCATTCGTTACTGGCGACACCGCCGAGCGTGCCTTCGAGCGTGCCGACCGGGCGCTCTACCGCGCCAAGGATTCGGGACGCAATCGTGTCGAGCCAGCCTGACCGGCTGGCCTGGCCTGTATCCGGGCGCCCGGTATAATCACGACCCTCGCCGCTCCGGCATCGAATCGCCACCGCATGCCGGGCTCCTGCCCATCTGCGTCATTTGCGCCGTCGACACAGAGGTCGTCCCGATGAAATTGTTCTCCGCTACCCTCTTGCTTCTGCTGCTTGCAGGCTGTGCCAGCGGCCCACGCATCGACACCAGCCACAGCTCGATCGGCCACGACAGCCGCGTCCAGTTCATCGTGCTGCATTACACCTCCACCGACCTGCCGCGCTCGCTGGAGCTGCTCAGTGGGCGCGATGTGAGCAGCCACTACCTGATCGGTGAGTCGCCGGCGACCATCTACCGCCTGGTGGACGAGGATCGCCGCGCCTGGCATGCCGGGGAGAGCGAATGGAACGGGCGTACCTGGCTGAACGCCACCTCGATCGGCATCGAGCTGGTCAATCAGGGCTACGAGCAGAGCGCGGACGGGCGGCGGCTCTGGTATCCCTACTCGCAGGCGCAGATCGATGCGCTGGTGGTACTGCTCAAGGACATCATGGCGCGTCATGGCCTGAAACCGGGCGCCATCATCGGCCACAGCGACATCGCGCCGCAGCGCAAGGTCGATCCGGGGCCGCTGTTTCCCTGGAAGCGTCTGGCCGAGGAGGGCCTGGTGCCCTGGCCGGATGCCGGCGCGGTGGCGGCGGCGCAGGCGCACTACGCCGCGGCGGGGCTGCCGGCGATCGGCTGGTTCCAGGAGGCACTGGCGGCGCAGGGTTATCGGGTACCCCGCCACGGCCATCTGGATGACGAGACGCGCAATGTGATCGCCGCGTTCCAGATGAAGTATCGCCCGACCCGCTTCGATGGAGAGCCGGACGCGGAAACCGCGGCGATGCTGCAGGTGCTGGTCGCCCAGGCGAGCCGCTGACCTCAGTAGCGGGTGGTGCCGATCAGTCTCGAGTCGGCCAGGGCCGCGCTGCGGTGCTCGGCGGCAGCCTGGTATTCGCGGTCGCTGAGCATGGCCAGGAAGGCTTCCTTGGACGGGTAGCTGACCAGCAGCAGGTCATCCCATTCTTCCTCCGGCGGCGCTATCAGCGTCGCATGGGCCTTGGCGCGCAGCTCCACCGCGCCGCCACCGGCCTGCACCTTGGTCAGCGCCACGCGGCTGTAGCGTGCATAGGCCTCGCGGCCGCTGCAGGGGCTGTGCGGGCTGCCTGGCGGGTAGGTGGCCTGGGCGTTGTAGCGCAACAGATTGAGCATCAGGATCGGCACGCCCGAGGGCATCGCCGCCACATAGTCGGCGAGCTGCTCGGGGCTGGGGTTCAGACTCGGCATGGCAGGTTCCTCGATGGGGCGCCGTCAGATCGGCAGCGCCACGTAGAAGATAGTGCCGTGGCCGATCCGCGAGTGCACGCCAATGCGGCCACCATGCAGCTGAGCAATTTCCTTGCATAAGGCAAGCCCCAGTCCGGCCCCGCCGCGACGGCGGCCGATCTGCACGAAGGGTTCGAAGATGCGTGCCTGCTGGCTGTAGGGAATGCCTTCGCCGTTGTCCTCGACGCTGAGGATCAGCCGCTCGCCATGGTGCCGCGCCAGCAGGCGCACCTCGCCGCCCCTGGGCGTGTGGCGCAGGGCGTTGCTCAGCAGGTTGTCCAGCACCCGCTCGATCTGCTGGCGGTCGAGCATCAGCGTTGGCAGCGGCTGCTGCAGCTCCAGCTTGAGCTGCACGTCCTGCTCGGCGGCGTTGACCTCGAAGCGCTGGCGCGCGGCTTCGAGCAGCTCCGGCACGTCGCACTGCTCCAGCTCCAGTTTCTGCTGGCCGCTCTGGTAGCGGGAGAAATTGAGCAGGTCGTTGATCAGCCTGACCAGGCGCTGCATTTCCTCGTGCACCGTATCGAACAGGTCGGATTCGCGACTGTCGGCGGGGTAGCGCAGACGCTCGCGCAACAGGCTGAAGGCCATCTGCATGCCGGTGACCGGGGTGCGCAGTTCGTGGGAGGCGCGCAGCACGAATTCGTTGCGCACGCGTTCGAAGGTGCGCTGGTCGGTGACGTCGTGCAGCACCATCACCGCGCCACTGATGCTGCCGTCGTGGTGGCTGACCGGGCTGATGCGCCAGGCCAGCAGGCGCCGTTCGCCGTCGGCCTCGATGACCAGATCCTCTGGCGGGTCGGACAGCGGCTTGTCGTCCAGTACCTGCCGCGCGGCGTTGTCCAGTTGCGGATAGCCCAGCGCTTCGCCAAGGGTGGAGCCCAGGTGCTCGTTTTCCCAGGCCAGCTGCCGCTGCGCCACCGGGTTGGCGTGCTCCAGGCGACCGTCGCGGTCGACGATCAGCAGGCCGTCGTCGATGCTGTCGAGCAACGCCTGCAGGCGCTGCTGACCGTTGACCAGGGCTTCCACGTTGGTCTGCTTGAACTCGTGCAGAGCCTGTGCCATGAGACCGAAGCGCCGGCTCAGGGACGACAGCTCGGCGATCGGCGGGGTCGGCAGGGCGATGTTGAAATCACCGCGGCCGATCTGGTCGGCAGCGGCGGACAGCCGCTCGATCGGCTCGCCGAAACGTCGCGCGAAGCTGTGCGCGGTTATGAAGCCGATCAGCAGCACGGCTATCGCGGTGAGTCCCAGCAGGCCCGCCAGCAGCGAGGCGCGATCACGGCTGCGCAGCTCGGTGTCGCGGATCTTGTCGTAGCCCGCGCCCTGCATGTCGGTCATCAGGCCGCGGACCTTGTTGAAGGACTGGCTCAGCGGGTTGTCTTCCAGCAGGGTCAGGTTCTGATGGCGGCTGGCTTCGATCTGCTGCAGGAAGGCGGCATAGGCGCTGGCGACTGCACGGAAGGCCTGGCGGTCGACATCGTCGTTGGCCTCTGCGATGCCGCGCTCCAGGGTCTGCTGGAAGCTCTGGCGCAGCGGGGCGAGCGCCTCGCTGCGGTTGTCGTCGGTAAGCATCACGATCAGATGATTGCCCAGCGTCTGACGCAACTGCTGGTTGATCTCGATGATGCTGAAGTTGTCGCGGATCAGCTGCTCCTGGCTCTTGGCCATCTGCATCACGCTGACCAGCGCCAGCAGCAGGCCCAGCAGGGCCACCGTCATCAGTGCCGAGAACCCGAGAAAGAGTCGGGTTCGCAGCTTCATCTGCAGTTTCATAGGCCGTACTGCTTGCGCTTTCTGTACAGGGTCGAGGCGTCGATGCCGAGGATGCGTGCGGCCTGCTCCAGGGTGTCGCTGGTGCTCAGCACGCCGGCGATGTGCGCCTTTTCCAGTGCCTCGAGGCTCAGCGGCTCGCCGATGCGCGGCGCGTTGCTACCTGCCTGTTCGCCGAGCCCGAGGTGATTGACCTCGATCATCTGCTGCGGGCAGATGATGCTTGCCCGCTCCACCACGTTGCGCAGTTCGCGCACGTTGCCGGGCCAGCGATAGGCCTTGAGCGCCGCCACCGCGGCATCGCTGAAGCCGCGCGCCGGGCGTCCGTAGTTCTTGACGAAGGCGGCGAGGAAGCGCTCGGCCAGGGCCAGTACGTCTTCCGGGCGCTCGCGCATCGGCGGCAGATTGAGGGTGATGACGTTGAGGCGGTAGAGCAGGTCCTCGCGGAACTTGCCCTCGCGGACCATCTCCTCGAGATTGAGGTTGGTCGCCGCCAGGATGCGCACATCGGCGCGGCGGGTGACCGGGTCGCCGACGCGTTCGTATTCCTTGTCCTGGATGAAGCGCAGCAGCTTGGGTTGCAGCGCCAGCGGGAAGTCGCCGATCTCGTCGAGGAACAGCGTGCCGCCGTCGGCCTGGTTGACCCGGCCGAGGGTGCTTTCGGTGGCTCCGGTGAAGGCACCGCGGTTGTGCCCGAACAGCTCGCTTTCCATCAGGTCGGCCGACAGTGACGGGCAGTTGATGGTGACGAAGGCCTTCTTCGAGCGCCGGCTCCAGGTGTGGATGGCACGCGCCAGCTCGCCCTTGCCGGTGCCGGATTCGCCGAGGATGAGGATGTTGGCATCGGTGTCGGCGACCTGCCGGGCGGTCTCCAGCACGGCCATCATTGCCGGGCTGTGCGAGCCAAGCGCATCGCTGCGCTGCTTCATCTCGCCTTCCAGTGCTTCCAGGCGCGCTGCCATCTGCCGGACTTCCAGTTGCTTGGCGGCCGACAGACGCAGCTGTTCGGGGCTGCAGGGCTTGAGCAGGTAATCCGCGGCGCCGGCCTGCATGGCATCGACCGCTGTGTCCACCGCCGAGTGGGCGGTGACGATCACCACGCGCATCCAGGGCGCCAACGTGCGCATCTGCTGTAGCACGTCCAGACCGTTGTCTTCGCCCAGGCGCAGGTCGAGGAAGCACAGATCGAACACCTGGCGCTGCAGGATCGCTTCGGCCTGTGCGGCGCTGGCTGCCGTCATCACGGTATAGCCACGGTCTTCCAGGCAGTAACGAAAGGTACGCAGGATCGCCGCTTCGTCATCCACCAGGAGGATGCGTCCGCCGTTGTCCGTCGTTTGGTCCATGGATGCTCCCATCAAAAGGCGAGTTCGGTCGCTGTAGAGATTCGATTATGGCGTGTCGAGCGCCGTCGCGGCGCCGTTGCGTTGCTGGCGAGTGCTTTAGTCTATGAAAAGTCTTGCAAGTTGCACGGTGCTGGCAAGGCTTTCCTGCATGCTGCATTCCCCTGTGCAGAGGGGCGCGTCCAAGTGCCTGATTTGTCGGGGGCGCCAATGGCCGCGCGGGTGGCATGGCGCTTGCGACCCTCTGGAGACGGGTGCCGACCCATTCACGGGCGGCCACATCTGTCGCAACCACGCAGGAGGTGTCATGAACAAGTCCATGAACCAGCTCAACGAGCTCATCGAGATCACCCGCGACGGGCAGCGTTTCTACCAGCATGCCGCGGAGGAAGTAAAGGACGTCGAGCTGCAGCACCTGTTCCGCGATCTGGCCCAGGCCAAGACTCAGATCATCCAGGCCCTGAGCGTCAAGGTCGCCGCCAGCCATGAACAGCCTTCGCAGGGCGGCACGCTGACCGGGCGCATGCGCGAGCTGTACGCCGACACCCGTTCGCGCATCGGCGATCACGACACGCCCTATGTTGATCAGCTCGAGCAGACCGAAGCACACATCCTGGAGGCTTTCGACGACGCCGTGCAGGACGCCGAGCCGGATGTACGGGCTTTGCTGGCTATTGAGCTGCCCAAGCTGCGTACCTGCCACGAGCGCATGCGCCAGCTCAAACAGGCCCGACACTGATTCGTGCAAAACGCCCGGCTGGCTAGGGGCTGCCTTGCAATTTGAGTTGGATGCAGCGATTTGCCATAAGTACAAGTCATTGATCTTAAAGAATTTTTATATGTTCGGAAGGCTGGCACGACGCCTGCAATAACAGAGTTATCGAAACGAAGTTCGCCACGCTTAGAAGGAGTTGAGGAATGAATCGCCAAGCCCGCTTATCGCTAGCCAGCAAGGGTTTCCTCTCTGCTGCGGTTGTCATGCTGATCATGGGTGCCGAGCGCCCGCTGTCGCAACCGCTCAGCCAGGCGCAACAGAATTCCGCGGAACGAATCGGTATGTACGACGCTCAACCTATTGAGCTCATGCGAACCGGACAAGAACCGCAAATCATCGATTATCGCCAGGCGCCTGCCGAGCAGCGCTGGGTGTTCTGAGCAACGAAGGGGACGTGCGAGCGAACCAGCAGGGATGCGTAACAACAATCGATGCCGATCGGACTGATCTGATCCGCTGAGAACCGTTCCTGAACCAAGAGGAGTCACACCATGCTGAGTTGGGCCATTACCTTCCTGATCATTGCCATCATCGCTGCAGTTCTGGGCTTCGGTGGTATCGCAGGCACTGCTACAGGTATTGCGAAGATCCTGTTCGTGGTCTTCCTGGTGCTGTTCGTGGCATCGCTGATCTTCGGCCGCGGCCGCGGACCACGTGTCTGATGCGTCGATAGCCGCCCGCAAGGGCGGCTGCATTCAGGAGTACCAGCGGCATAGGAAGCCAAATTCGCCGGGTCATGTTCGGCCAACGAAGGTGATCCACAAAGCGCGCAGGGTTTAACGGCCACGCGCGCTCAGCCCCTGCAACGGGGTGAACCATGGGGTCGGGTTGTTCTGCCTGGCGGAACGACCTAGGGGTACAGGGAGTACCTCCATTTACTGGACCGGGTTCTGCAAGCTGCGGCCGGTGGTGGCGTGATCGCCACCCCGGCATGCGGCGACAACCATCCGCTTTTCTCCCGCATATTCCCTCTCTTTACTCGTCTTGCTGCCGATCTGCGGATGACCCCTGCGCGCCCGCACCGCTATCATCGCGGCCAGCTTTGACGGGAGAACGACATGCTCAATGGCCTCTGGCTGGGCTTTTTTCTGGTCGCCGCGCTGGCTGCCCTGGGGCGCTGGCTGATCGGTGGCGATCCCGCGGTGTTCGCCGCGCTGGTGGAGAGCCTGTTCGCCATGGCCAAGCTGGCCGTGGAAGTGATGATCGTGCTGTTCGGCACCCTGACGCTCTGGCTGGGTTTCCTGCGCATCGCCGAAAAGGCCGGGCTGATCGAGCTGCTGGCGCGGCTGCTCGGGCCGCTGTTCCGCCGGCTGATGCCGGAAGTGCCGGCCGGGCACCCGGCGCTGGGGCTGATCACGCTCAATTTCGCCGCCAACGGGCTTGGTCTGGACAACGCCGCGACGCCTATCGGCCTCAAGGCGATGCGCGCACTGCAGGAGCTGAACCCGCTGCCCAGCGTGGCCAGCAATGCGCAGATCCTCTTCCTGGTGCTCAACACCTCTTCGCTCACGCTGCTGCCGGTATCCATCTTCATGTACCGCGTGCAGCAGGGCGCGGATGACCCGACTCTGGTGTTCCTACCGATTCTGCTGGCCACCAGTGCCTCGTCCCTGGCGGGCCTGCTGGCAGTGGCGTTGGTGCAGCGCCTGCGCCTGTGGGACCCGGTGGTGCTGGCCTATTTCATTCCCGGTGCGCTGCTGCTCGGCGGTTTCATGGCCCTGCTGGCAGGGCTGTCGGCCACCGCGCTGGCGTCGCTGTCCTCGTTGCTGGGCAACCTGACCCTGTTTGGCCTGATCATCGCCTTCCTCGTCGTCGGAGCGCTGCGCAAGGTGCCGGTGTACGAGGCGTTCGTCGAGGGTGCGAAGGAAGGCTTCGACGTCGCCAAGAGCCTGTTGCCGTATCTGATCGCCATGCTCTGCGCCATTGGCGCCCTGCGCGCATCCGGTGCGCTGGATTTCGGTCTGGAAGGCATTCGCTGGCTGGTCGAAGCGCTGGGCTGGGACACCCGCTTCGTCGACGCCCTGCCTACCGCGCTGGTCAAGCCGTTCTCCGGCAGCGCGGCGCGGGCGATGCTGATCGAGACCATGCAGAGTCAGGGCGTGGACAGCTTCCCTGCGCTGGTCGCGGCGACGGTGCAGGGCAGTACCGAGACCACCTTCTACGTGCTGGCGGTGTACTTCGGTGCGGTCGGCATCCAGCGCGCGCGGCATGCGGTGGGCTGTGCCCTGGTCGCGGATCTGGCCGGCATCATCGCTGCCATCGCGGTGTGCTACTGGTTCTTCGGTTGATCGTGGTGCCCTGGCGCGGGTACGCCGGTGGGAGCACCAAATGAAAAACCCCGGCACGCTCGCACGTGACCGGGGTTTCAGACGCTTCCGGGTCGATCAGGTCTGACGGCGGCGGCGCTGCATCCAGACGATCAGGCCGAACAGCAGGAAGCCCGGAATCCACATGAATTCCTTCGGCCAGCGGTCGGTCGGCGCGCGTACCGAGAGAATCTGCTGGTCGAACTCCAGCCCCGCCTCGGCAGCCGGGCTGCCGAACGTGACGCTGTCCACCAGCAGCTTGCCGTCCTGCTCGTAGGTCATCAGGCCGATCTTCTCCAGCTTCTCCTCGCCCGAGGCGCCGTCCGGGATCGCCAGCAGCAGCACGAACTCACGGGCATCGCCCACTGCGTCCTCGCCGAGCACGCGCAGGCGCAGCTGGCTGTCTTCCTCGACGTTGCCCAGTGCCTCCACCAGCTGCGCCGGCGGAATCTCCTGATACGGGTCATGGATGAGATCCATCCAGAAGCCGGGGCGGAACAGGGTGAAGGCCACCAGCAGCAACAGCAGGCTCTCGTACCAGCGGCTGCGCACCAGGAAATAGCCCTGGGTGCCGGCGGCGAAGATCAGCATGGCGATGGTGGCGACGATAAAGATCAGCACGCCGTGCAAGAAGTCCACGCCTATCAGCAGCAGGTCGGTGTTGAAGATGAACAGGAACGGCAGCGCCGCGGTGCGCAGGCTGTAATAGAACGCGGCCACCCCGGTGCGGATCGGATCGCCCTTGGACACCGCCGCCGCGGCGAACGAGGCCAGGCCCACCGGCGGCGTCACGTCGGCCATGATGCCGAAGTAGAAGACGAACAGATGCACCGCGATCAGCGGCACGATCAGCCCGTTCTGCTGGCCCAGCGCGACGATCACCGGCGCCAGCAGGCTGGACACCACGATGTAGTTGGCGGTGGTGGGCAGGCCCATGCCGAGGATCAGGCTGAGGAAGGCGGTGAGCAACAGCATCAGCAGCAGATTGCCCATCGACAGCAGTTCCACCAGATCCGCCAGCACCAGGCCCACGCCGGTCTGCGACACCGCACCGACGATGATGCCCGCCGCCGCGGTCGCGATGCCGATGCCGATCATGTTGCGCGCACCGGCGATCAGGCCCTCGCGCAGGTCGATCACGCCGTCCATGAAGGTGCCGTCCACGTGGCTGCTGTCATGGCGCATCCATGACAGCAGCGGGCGCTGGGTGAGCAGGATGATTACCAGCATCACCGAACCCCAGAAGGCCGAGAGGCCGGGGGACAGCCGCTCGATCATCAGGCACCAGACCAGCACCACTACCGGCAGCAGGAAGTGCAGGCCGGAGAGCAGCACCGGACGGGTTTCCGGCAGCTTCTCCAGCGGCATGTTGGGATCTTCGTGGGGCAGCGGCGGATTGCTCGCGGCGATCTTCAGCAGACCGAGGTAGACCAGCGCCAGCAGCCCGGCGATGACCCACAGCGCGGCATCGCCGAGGGCCGGCTTGAGCCAGCCGAGGCCGTAGTAGACGCCCAGCGAAAGGCCGGAGATCAGCGCAGCGCCGAAGGCGAAGCCGATCAGCCGCTGCATCCAGGGTTTGGCCACGTTGGCCCGCGGTAGCGCCTGCAGACCGAGCTTGAGCGATTCCAGGTGGACGATGTAGATCAGCGCGATATAGGAGATCAGCGCCGGGAGAAAGGCATGCTTGATCACTTCCACATAGGGAATGCCGACGTACTCGACCATCAGGAAGGCCGCCGCACCCATCACCGGCGGCATGATCTGGCCGTTGACCGAGGAGGCCACTTCCACCGCGCCGGCCTTCTCCGCCGAGAAGCCGGTGCGTTTCATCATCGGGATGGTGAAGGTGCCGGTGGTCACCACGTTGGCGATGGACGAGCCGGAGATCAGGCCGGTCATGCCGGAGGCCACCACGGCCGCCTTGGCCGGACCACCGCGGAAATGGCCGAGCATGCTGAAGGCCAGCTGAATGAAGTAGTGCCCGGCGCCGGCCCGCTCGAGCAGGGCACCGAACAGCACGAAGAGGAAGACGAAGCTGGTGGAGACGCCGAGGGCGATGCCGAACACGCCTTCGGTGGTGATCCACTGGTGGTTGGCCAGTGCGGTGAAGCTCACCCCGCGGTGGGCCAGCAGGCCGGGCATCCAGGGGCCGGCGACGCTGTAGACGAGAAACACCAGGGCGATGATCGCCAGCGGCGGGCCGAGGGCGCGGCGGGTGGCTTCCAGCAGCAGCGGTATGCCGACGCAGGCCGTGACCAGGTCCAGGGTGGTCAGGTTGCCGGGGCGCTGTGCCAGTTGCGAATAGGCGAGAAACAGATAGGCGGCGCAGGCGGTGGCCACCAGCCCGAGGGCGATGTCCATTAGCGGCACGCGGTCACGCGGCGAGCGCTTGAAGGCCGGGTAGGCGAGAAAAGCCAGCAGCAGGGCGAAGGCCAGGTGAATCGAGCGGGTTTCGGTGTCGTTCAGCACGCCGAAGCCGAGGATGAACGGCAGCGGCGAGGCGATCCACAGCTGGAACAGCGACCAGAGCAGTGCGAGCCCGGCGATGACCGCGGCCATCGGCCCGGCGGGCGAACGTGCACCGACGTCCTGGGCGATCAGTTCCTCGGTGGACAGTTGTTTGTCTTGCATGAAATGAGGCCTGTTTTTTTCAGGTAACGGAACCGCGAAAACCCGTGGCCATACGGCGCACGGGTTCTCAGCTGAGGCGTGGCAATCAGGCCGGCGGACGACGCGGCCTGTCCAACCTTACAGCCAGCCGCGTTCCTTGTAGTAACGCTCGGCGCCTTCATGCAGCGGCGCGCTCAGGCCGACTTCGATCATCTCTTCCGGCTTCAGGTCCTTGAAGGCCGGATGCAGGCGCTGGAAGCGCTCGATGTTCTCGAACACCGACTTGACCAGCTGGTAGACCACTTCGGCATCGACCTTGGAGGTGGTGGACAGCACGGCCTTGCCACCGATGGACTGGGTCGCCTGGTCGTTGCCCTTGTACAGGCCGCCGGGAATCTCGGCCTTGGTGTAGTAGCTGCGCTCTTCGAGCAGCTTGTCGATCTCCGGGCCGGTGATCGGCACCAGCACCGCGTCGGTGGTGGTGGTGGCTTCCTGGATCGCGCCATTGGGGTGACCGACGAAGTAGGTCATGGCATCGATGTTGTTGTCGCCCAGTGCGCTGGCCTGCTCAGCCGGCTTCAGCTCGGCGGCCAGGGAGAACACGGACTTGTCCCAGCCCTTGACCTTCATGATCTCTTCAAGGGTGTCGCGCTGACCGGAACCGGGGTTGCCGATGTTGACGCGCTTGCCCTTGAGGTCATCGAGCCCCTTGATGTTGGCGCTGCGACGGGCCAGTACGGTGAAGACTTCGCTCTGCAGGGAGAACACCGCGCGGATGTCGTCCATCTTCCCTTCTTTCTCGAAGGGTGCGACGCCTTCCATTGCCTTGTACTGGTGGTCGGACTGCATGATGCCGAAGTTGAATTCGCCACTGCGCAGACCGTTGACGTTGGCCACGCCGCCGCCGCTGGCCGGGGCGTTGCACTTGATGTTTTCCGCATTGCGGTTGACGAAGCGGCAGATCGATTGCCCGGCTACGTAGTAAACGCCGGTCTGCCCGCCCGTGCCGATGGTGACGAACTTCTCTTGCGCCTGTGCCACTGTGCTCAGGCCGGTTCCCGCCAGAGCAGCGGTAAAGATCCATGCCAAGGATTTGCCTTTCATGGATGCACTCCTTTTTGGTTGTTTTCGGAATCCCGGGCATCCCTTGTGAGTCTGCGCGGAACTTGAGTCCAGCAGGCGGCTGCGCCTGGAACAGCACACGGACTCCGCCATGCCGATCCGCTAATCCGCGCACCCTTTGCTACGACCGGCTTGCCGACCAAGGGTTGCGGAGGGGCGCGCGAAATTTCTTGCTATAAAGCTGCACAGAGAAGATATCTTTGTACAAGATTGATATCACTTTGGCATGTTCGGAATAAAAGCCGACCAGCGGAGTAGGACTTCAGTCGCATTGCACGCGCAAAGCAGGTGAAATCATTATGGCATCAGTCTCCAGGCGAGGAGACATGCTGACCGGACAGGACCGACGGGCCTGTCGATTGAAGCGCCATCAAGGATCACCCGCAGGGACGGTTCGATGCTGGCGCTTTTTTCATGCCCGTTTTCCGCGCGACAAAAACGATACAAACGACCCGTTGGGCCGTCCGAGGCAGGGACCATCACCGCAGGGTGAGCGATTGGCAGGAGCGCCCGATGCACCCAGGTGCGTCGACCGAGACGTGCATGGCGGAACAGAACGACAACTGCCTTGCTCACGAGAGCCACCATGCGCATGAATCTGCCGGTCACCGGCCGCGATGTTTCCATCAGCGATACCGCCAATATCCTTTCCACCACGGATCTCAACGGTGACATCACCTATGTGAATCCGGATTTCATCAAGATCAGCGGCTTCGACGAGGACTAGCTGCTCGGCCAGCACCACAACATCGTGCGCCATCCGGACATGCCCCGCGAGGCGTTCGCCGACCTCTGGTCCAGCGTGCGCGGCGGCAATTCTTGGATGGGCATGGTCAAGAACCGCTGCAAGAACGGCGATCACTACTGGGTCAGCGCGTTCGTCACCCCGATCAGCCGCAATGGCCGGGTGGTCGAGTACCAGTCGGTGCGCACCAAGCCGCAGCCGGCGCAGATCGCCGCCGCCGAAGGGTTGTACGCCCAGCTGCGTGACCAGCGGCCGCCGGCGGCGCTGCGGCGTGCGCCGCTCAGCGCGCGCAGTCGCGTGGCGCTGTGCGCCGCGTTGGGTGCGGCCCCGTGCGTGATCGGCGGAGCCCTGCTCGGTGGTGTTGGCCTGGGTGTGGCGCTGCTTACCGCGACGGTGGCGGCCGCGGCGGCCAGCGCTCTGACCTACCTGGCGCTGGCGCCCCTGCAGCGACTCGCCGAACAGGCGCGCCGGGTCGGCGACAATCCGGTGGGGCAGCTGATCTACGCCGGCCGGCGTGACGAGTACGGCCAGATCGCCTTCGCCATGAAGATGCTGGAAACCGAAGCCGGCGCCATGGTCGGCCGCATCGGCGACGCCTCGCGCCAGCTCAGCCAGCACGCCCAGGAACTGCTCGGCGCGATGGACAGCAGCACCGAGAGCGCGGCGCGCCAGCAGAGCGAAACCGATCAGGTCGCCACCGCGATCAACCAGATGGCGGTCAGCGTGCAGGACGTGGCGAACAACGCCCAGCGCACCGCGGAAGCGGCCAGCCGCGCCGACAACGAGGCGGCCACCGGCACCGAGGTGGTCAATCGCACCGGCGCCGCCATCGGCCAGCTGGCGCAGGACATCCAGCATGCCGGCGACGTGATCCACCAGCTGGAAGCGCACAGCAACGACATCACCAAGGTGCTCGATGTCATCCGCGGCATCGCCGAGCAGACCAATCTGCTGGCGCTCAACGCAGCCATTGAGGCGGCGCGTGCCGGCGAGCAGGGCCGGGGCTTCGCCGTGGTCGCCGACGAGGTGCGCAGCCTGGCCTCGCGCACTCAGCAGTCGACCCGGGAGATCAACGACATGATCGGCGCGCTGCAGGGCGGTGCGCGTCAGGCGGTGGAAGTCATGCAGCGCAGCCGCGAGCAGGCCATGCAGAGCGTCGACCAGGCCGAACAGGCGGCGCGCTCGCTGCAGGGCATCAACAGCCGGGTCAACGAGATCAGTGCGATGAGCATGCAGATCGCCGCGGCGGTGGAGCAGCAGAGCGCGGTCAGCGAGAACATCAACCAGAACATCGTCAGCATTCGCGGCGGTTCCGATCGTCACGTGGAGAGCGGTCTGCGCAGTCGGCAAAGCGCCTCGGGCGTCGCCGAGCTGGCCGGCAGCATGGAGATGCTGGTACAGCAATTCTGGACACGACGACGCGGCTGACGTACAGCCGGTGACCCAGGTTGGTGCAGGGCGCAGACGCCGAACGCCGCCGCCTGCACCGGCATCGATGGGCTTGTTACGGCGCATGCGTGCAGGCAGAATGCCACTAGTTTCGCATGCTGCGAAAGCTGCTTTACCGCTCAGGACAATCGGACCTGATAGCTAAGGCGCCAGCCGTGACATCCCTCCGGGATGAACCTCGACTGGCGCCTTTTTTATTGCTCTGAAACCAGCCGGCCGACCACCGGGGCCAAGCCGGCACCCAATCTGCATGTGGCACACGAAGACGAACCGATGCTGACCGAAGAAGCCCTGCGTACCGCGCTGGAAGACACCATCCAGGTGCTCGAACGCACCCGCCGCTCGTTCAAGTCCCGCGAGCTCGGCCAGTTGCGCCGGCGCCTGATCGATCTGCTCGAACAACTGGAAACCGATACCGGCGAGAAAGAGGAGGGCTGACTGCACAGTCGTCACGACAGCAAGGTAAACAGCAACGCAGCAAGCAGCATGTAAACAAGAAGGTGCTTCGCACCGATCCGAGCGCCGCCACCAGAAGCGGCGCCGAACCTGCCTCGCGTACTCAGACCATTTTTCCAAGGAAGATCTGTTTATGCGCCTCAACCTGCCCGTCAGCGGCCGTGAAGTCATGGTCGGTGAAACGGCGAACATCCTGTCCACCACCGATCTCAAAGGCACCATCACCTACGCCAACCCGGACTTCGTCGCGATTTCCGGCTTTGACGAAGCCGAACTGCTCGGCGCGCCGCATAACCTGGTCCGTCACCCGGACATGCCGGTCGAAGCCTTCGCCGATCTCTGGCAGACGCTGCAGACGAGCCGCTCGTGGATGGGCATCGTCAAGAATCGCTGCAAGAACGGCGACCACTACTGGGTCAGCGCCTTCGCTACACCGGTCAGCCGCGACGGCAAGGTGGTGGAATACCAGTCCGTGCGAACCCGCGCCCAACCCGAGCAGATCCGTGCTGCCGAGGCGCTGTATGCCGCGCTGCGCGATGGCCGTGGCGCGCGGGCACTGCGTTGCACCATGGGCCTGCGCGAGCGAGTGGCGCTGCTGGCCGCCGGTGCCGGTGCGTTCGGTGTGGCCCTCGGTAGCCTGTTGGGTTCGGCTCCTGGCATTGCCACAGTGGCCGGGCTGGCGACGGGTGCGGCCGCCGCCGCGCTTGCGGCGTTCACCCTGGTGCCGCTGTCGCGCCTGGCCCGGCAGGCGCGGCGAGTGGGGCACAACCCGGTCAGCCAGCTGATCTACACCGGGCGCAAGGATGAAATCGGCGAGATCGCCTTCGCCATGAAGATGCTGGAAACCGAAGCCGGCGCCATGGTCGGGCGCATCGCCGACTGCAGCCGTCAGCTCAGCGAGCATGCCCGCAACCTGCTAGGTGCGATGCAGGGCAGCACCGAAAGCGCTTCGCGGCAGCAGCGCGAGACCGACCTCATCGCCACCGCCATCCAGCAGATGACCGCCAGCGTGCAGGATGTCGCGCTCAATGCCCAGCGCACCGCCGAGGTGGCGGCACGGGCCGACAGCGAGGCGGCCAGTGGACGGCAAATCGTCGGGCGCACCGGCGACAGCATCACCCGGCTGGCGGGTGACATCCAGCAGGCCGCCGAGGTGATCCATCAGCTCGAGAGTCACAGCCAGGAAATCAGCCGCGTGCTCGAGGTGATTCACGGCATCGCCGAGCAGACCAACCTGCTGGCGCTGAACGCCGCCATCGAAGCCGCGCGCGCCGGCGATCAGGGCCGCGGCTTCGCCGTGGTTGCCGACGAGGTGCGCCAGCTGGCCTCGCGCACCTCCCTGGCGACCACCGACATCCAGCGCATGATCGGCTCGTTGCAGGCCGGCGCGCGCCAGGCGGTGGAGGTCATGCAGCGCAGTCGCGAGCAGGCGCAGCACAGCGTCAGCCATGCGGACCAGGCCGAGCATTCGCTGAGCGGCATCAACAGCCGGGTCACCGAGATCAGCGCCATGAGCAACCAGATCGCCGCGGCGGTCGATCAGCAGAGCTCGGCCAGCGAGGAGATCAGCCAGAGCATCGTCAGCATCCGAGGCAGCTCCGATGAGCACGTCACCAACGGCCTGCACAGCCAGCGCAGCGCGTCCGGTGTGGCGCAGCTGGCCGACGGCATGCTCGAACTGGTGCAGCAGTTCTGGGCGCGACGACGGGCCTGACGGCAGCCTGTCGCCCGGAGCGGGACAACGTGCCATCACAGTGGCATCATGGCGACGAGCGCGTCGTTGGTTAAATGGCGCCGGTTAGCTGGCAGTACGCCGGCCCGTTGCACCCCGAGGCAATCCCATGACACGTCTGCTCCTGCTGCTGTTGGCCTGCTTGCTGCTGTCGCCTACGGTGGCCGCCACCGCGGCCGGCTCGGCGGCGGTCCAGACACGCGGCGCCTCGACCCTGCAGCTCGGCGCCCTGGAGTACGTGCTCGGCATGCCCGCGGCGGACTTCGACGCAGCGGCCAGCGATGCCTGGCCATGGCAACCGCTGGCGCGTCCGACGCTGGGCAAGCAGCCCGACGGTGCCTGGCTGCGCATGTCCTTGCGCAACGGCGGGACGGATGCGCGGCTCTGGTACCTGTTGCTGAAGTGGCCGGTGCTCGACCGGGTCGCGGTGCGCCTGCACTACCCGGACAGCGGTCGCTGGGGTGCCCCGATGCTGGCCGGTGACGCCCTGGCGCTGAGCGCTCGGCCGCTGGCCGACCATCATTTCGTCTACCCACTCGAGCTGCCGCCGGGCGAGCGGGCGGTGGTCTATCTGCAGGTGCAGGCCCGCGAAACCCTGGCGTTGCCGCTGGAGCTGATCGACGAGAAGCAGTTCGTCGAGGGCCGCCTGCGGGACGTCACCCTGGTCAGCCTGTTCTTCGGCGGCATCCTGGTGATCGTGCTGTACAACCTGAGCCTGCTGGTCTTCACCCGTGACGGCAGCTACTTCTTCTACGTGCTCTATCTGCTCAGTGCGGTGTTCTACGTGCTGAGCATCACCGGCTTCGGCCAGCTCTATCTCTGGCCGGAAATACCCGAGCTGTCGGCGCGCTTCTACGGACTGTCCGCCGCGCTGTGCTTCTTCACACCGATGCTGTTCGCCCTGCGCTTTCTCGGCGTGCGCCGCTACGGCGGCTGGGTGTGGTGGGTGTCCATCACGCTGACGCTGTACTGGGGCGCGGCGGTGCTGGTTCTGCTGCTGGTGCCGACGCTGGGGCGCTACCTGTTCATGGAAAGCGTCGCGCTGCTGCATTGCGGGCTGACCATGGCGGTAACGCTCAACCTCTGGGCGCGTGGCAATCCGTCGGCGCGGCTGTTCAGCATCGCCTGGAGCGCGCTGCTGATCTTCACCGTGGTCAACCTGCTGGCGCTCAATGGCGTGCTGCCGCTCAACGCCTGGACCCTGAACGGCCAGTTGATCGGCATGTTCACCGAGTTCGTGCTGCTCTCCATGGCGCTGGCCGAGCGCATCAACATCGAGCGCAACCGGCGTATCGCGGCGCAGCAGCTGGCCCTGGAGACCTCCGAGTCGCTCGCCGCCGAGCGCGCCCTGCACCTGCAGGCCAAGCAGGAGGCGCTGGACTTGCAGCTGCAGGCCAACGAGGTGCTGGAGGCGCGGGTCTACGAGCGCACCCGCGCGCTGGAAGAGGCTAGGCAGGGACTGGAGACCGCCAATGCCGAACTGCTGCGCCTGAGCGCCACCGACGCGCTGACCCAGCTGGCCAACCGCCGCCGCTTCGACAGCGTGCTGGACGAGGAGATTCGCCGTGCCCGCCGCAGCGGCAGCCCGCTGGCAGTGCTGCTGGCCGACATCGATCACTTCAAGCGCATCAACGATAGCTATGGCCATCCGTTCGGTGACGAGTGCCTGCGCCAGGTGGCGGCGGTGCTCATGGCGCATTGCCAGCGTGCCGGCGACCTGGCGGCACGCTATGGCGGCGAGGAGTTCGTCGTGCTGCTGCCGGCATCCGATCAGCGCCAGGCGGTTGTGCTGGCGGAGCGGATCCGCCAGGACATCGAGCGCCTGCAGCTGCGCCACGGCGACCTACCGGTGGCGTTGACCATCAGCCTTGGCGTCGCCACGCTGGGGTCGACCTGTGCCTCGGCAGAGGCGCTGCTGGCCGCTGCGGATGCGGCGCTGTATGCCGCCAAGCACGCCGGTCGCAACCGGGTGGTCTGTGCGCCCGAGGCGGCGATCGGCGAAACCGGCCCCGGCGTCAGCCCTCAGCCGGTATGAAGCGCACCCGCACCAGCAGCCCGCCCAGCGCACCCTGATCGAGGCTGATCTCGGCGCGGTGGGCGCGGACGATCTCGCCGACGATGGCCAGACCCAGGCCGGCGCCATGGCCGCTGGTGTCGCGGCGATAGAAGCGGGCAAAGACGCGATCGCGCTCGGCGACCGGAATGCCAGGGCCGTCGTCCTCCACCTCCAGCACGGCGCCGTCGAGCACCCGCAGCACCACGTTGCCGCCACCGAGGGTATGCGCCAGGGCGTTGTCCAGCAGGTTGCTCAGCAGTTCGCTGATCAGCGTCGGCTCGCCGTCGATCCATACCGGCGCCTCGGCTTCCAGGGCCAGGGCGACGCCGCGCTTGTGCGCCAGTGCCGCCATCGCCAGGCCCAGCTCGCGGGCCAGCTGCGAGAGGTCCAGGCGCTGCGCGCCGCCCTCGGCGATGGACTGTGCGCCGCTTTCGATGCGCGCCAGGGAAAGCAGCTGATTGGCCAGGTGGATGACCTTGTCGGTGCTCTGTCCGGCGTCCTCCAGGGTGCTGCGCCAGGCGGCGGGATCGGCGTCGCGCAGGCCCAGCTCGATGCGCGCCTTGAGTGCCGCCAGCGGCGTGCGCAGCTCGTGGGAGGCGTCGGCGATGAAGCGTGCCTGGCGTTCGAACTGGCCGCGCAGGCGTTCGGTGAAGCCGTTGAGCGCGACCACCAGCGGGCGCAGCTCGCGCTGCACGCTGACCAGCGGCAGCGGCCGCAGATCGTCCGGTGCGCGTTCCTGCACCGCCTCGCTGAGCCGGCCCAGCGGCCGCAACGCGGCACTTACCGCTAGCCATACCAGCAGCAGCGCGGCGACGGCCATCAGCCCGACCCGCCACAGGGTATCGGTGAGCAGGCTGCGCGCCATGCGCTCCCGGGCGCCGAGGGTCTCGGCCACGCGGATCTCGGCGATGCCGTTGAGCTCCGGCTCGCTGACCGGCTGCAGCAGGCTCACCAGGCGCACGCCTTGGCCCTGGAACTCGCCATCGTAGAAACGCGCCAGGGCCGGGTAATCGTCGGTGCGCGGGGTGTCGGCGGCAGGGGCGGGCAGGTTCTCGTAGCCGCTGACCAGGCGCCCCTGGATGTCCAGCACCCCGTAGTAGATGCGTCCGGCGCTGTCATAGGCGAAGGTGTCCAGCGCCACGTAGGGCACGTTGGCGCGCAGCACACCCTCGTGAGTGACCAGGCCGTCGGCGATGGCTCGGGCAGAGGCGAGCAGGGTGCGGTCGTAGGCGGTATCGGCAGCGGCACGGCCGTTCCAGTAGGCACTCCAGCCGCTGAACAGCAGCAGCAGCGCGAGCAGGATCGCCAGCCGGCGCAGCAGCCGGGCGCGCAGACTGCCGGCGACCTCCGGCTCAGCCATCGAGCGCCTCGAGCATGTAGCCCAGGCCGCGGAAGGTGACGATGCGCACCGGTTGGCCCTCGAGCTTCTTGCGCAGCCGGTAGACATAGATCTCGATGGCGTCGGCGCTGGCGTCCTCGTCCAGGCCGAACACCTGGGCGGCCAGCTGATCCTTGCTCATCACCCGGCCGGGACGGGCGATCAGTGCCTCGAGCACGCCCTGTTCCCGGGAGGTCAGCGTCAGCGGCTCGTCGGCCAGGCTGAAGCGCCGCGCATCCAGGTCGTAGACCAGTACACCGCAGCGCTGCTGGCGCTCGCCGCCGCCGACGCTGCGTCGCAGCAGCGCCTTGACCCTTGCTTCCAGCTCGGACAGCTCGAACGGCTTGGCCAGGTAGTCGTCGGCACCGAGGTTGAGGCCGTGCACGCGGTCGCTGACCTCGCCGCGCGCGGTGAGCATCAGTACCGGCAGTGTCTTGCCGCGCTCACGCAGGCGCGCCAGCACCTGAAAGCCGTCGAGTCGTGGCAGGCCGACATCGAGAATCGTCAGCGCATAGACCTCGCTGGCCAGCGCCAGGTCGGCGGCGATGCCGTCGTGCAGCAGGTCCACGGTCCAGCCGGCGCCGCGCAGCGCCTGCGCCACGCTCTCGGCCAGCTGGGGGTGATCCTCGACCAGAAGAATCCGCATTGCCTGTCCTCTGCCATTGCGACGGGGCGCCAGTGTAGCGGCAGACGGCAAGAGTCGCCGCAGGCTTTCGACGCTGAAAGGCTGGCGAAAGCTTGACCCCATAGGATCGCTTACAGGTGGCTCGATCCACCTCGCGCGGCGCATGCGCCGTCACAACAAAAACAATAGTGGAGATACCCCGATGCTGACTGCCGTCAGACGCTCACCCGCTCCTGCTCGTCTCGCTCTCGCCGTTGCCGCCGCCTCGCTGGCGCCGCTCGCCCAGGCCGCGTTCATCGAAGACAGCAGTGCAACTCTGCAGACCCACAACATCTACCTGAACCGCGATTTCCGCGAAGGCACCGCCCAGTCCAAGCGCGAAGAGTGGACCCAGGGTTTCATCCTCGACGTGCAGTCCGGCTTCACCGAAGGCACCGTCGGCGTCGGCCTGGATGCGCTGGGCATGCTCGGCGTCAAGCTGGACTCCGGCGGTGGTCGCGCCGGCACCGACCTCTTGCCGGTGCAGGACGATGGCGGCACCCCGGACGAGTTCAGCCGCCTGGGCCTGACCGCCAAGGCGAAGATCGCCGAGACCGAGCTGCGCTATGGCTCGCACATCCCGGAGATGCCGGTGGTCAAGGCCAGCGACAGCCGCACGCTGCCGCAGGTGTTCGAAGGCGGCACCGCCACTTCCAAGGATATCGAAGGGCTGACGCTGATCGGCGGGCGCCTGGACAAGGTCATCGACCGCGCTTCGACCAACTCCCAGGACCTGCAGCTGAACAACAAGAACAGCCGTTTCGCCAGTGCCGCCGAGGCCGATCACCTGACCTTCGCCGGGGCCGAATACGCCTTCAACAAGAACCTCACCGGCCGCTACTACTACGGCGAGCTGGATGACGTGTACCGCCAGCATTTCTTCGGCCTGCTGGCGGTCAAGCCGCTGACCGACAACTCCGCGCTGAGCGCCGATCTGCGCGTGATGTTCAGCGACGACACCGGCGCGGCCAACGCCGGCAGGATCGACAACCAGGCCTGGAACGGCATGTTGGGTTACAGCCTCGGCGGGCACAAGGTCAGCCTCGGCTACCAGCAGATGCGCGGCGATACCGGCTATGCCTATATCGATGGCAGCGATCCGTTCCTGGTCAACTTCGTGCAGATCAACGACTTCGCCAACGCTGACGAGCGCTCCTGGCAGGCCCGTTACGACTACAACTTCGCCGCCATGGGCATCCCCGGGCTGACCTTCCTGACCCGTTACATCTCCGGCGACAACGCCGAATACGCGGGCGGCAGCAACGGCAGCGAGTGGGAACGCGACATCGAGCTGAAGTACGTGGTGCAGAGCGGCCCGCTGAAGAACGTCGCGGTGCGCTGGCGCAACGCGATGTTCCGCTCGGACTTCGCCCGTGACGCCGACGAGAACCGTCTGATCGTCAGCTACAGCCTGCCGATCTGGTAAACAGAACAAGAACGCGAGGAACACCCGATGAAAACCAGATTCAGCCGTATCGCCCTGCTGTCGTCCTGCCTGCTGCTCTCCAGCCAGCTGCTGGCCGAGCCCAAGCGCCCCGAGTGCATCGCCCCGGCCAAGCCCGGCGGCGGTTTCGACCTGACCTGCAAGCTGGCCCAGAGCGGCCTGAAGGACGCCGGCCTGCTCAAGGCGCCGATGCGCGTCACCTACATGCCCGGCGGCGTCGGTGCGGTGGCCTACAACGCCGTGGTCGCCCAGCGCGCCTCGGAGGCGGGAACCATCACCGCCTTCTCCAGCGGTTCGCTGCTCAACCTCGCGCAGGGCAAGTTCGGTCGTTACGACGAAACCGCGGTGCGCTGGCTGGCCGCGGTCGGCACCGACTACGGCGCGATCTCGGTGCGTGCCGATGCGCCCTACCAGGACCTCGACGACCTCATCGCCGCGGTGAAGAAAGACCCGGGCAGCGTGGTGTTCGGCGCCGGCGCCACCATCGGCGGGCAGGACTGGATGCAGACCGCGCTGATCGCCCGCGCCGCCGGCGTCGATCCGCAGAAGCTGCGCTATGTCGCCTTCGAGGGCGGCGGCGAGACGCTCACCGCCATGCTCGGCGGCCATGTGCAGGTCACCTCCAGCGGCCTCGGCGAAGTCACCCCGCAACTCGACGCCGGCAAGATCCGCATCCTCGCCGTGCTCTCCGACGAGCGCCTGCCGGGCAAGCTGGCCGACATCCCCACCGCCAAGGAGCAGGGCTACGACATCAGCTGGCCGGTGATCCGCGGTTTCTACATGGGGCCGGAAGTCTCCGACGAGGACTTCAACTGGTGGAAGAGCCAGTTCGACAGCCTGCTGGCCGACGAGGACTTCGCCAAGCTGCGCGAGCAGCGCGACCTGTTCCCGCTGTCGATGACCGGCGACGAGCTCAAGGCCTTCGTCGAGAAGCAGGTGCAGGACTACAAGGCGCTGGCCGGCGAGTTCGGCCTGGTCAAGTAACGCGAACCGGCCCGCGCCCGCGGGCCGCACGGCGGGCCCGGCAACTGCCGGGTCGCCGAACCCTGAGGTATCCCGTCATGTATGTACGTGTCTTCGCCGCGGCGTGGCTGCTCGCCTGCGCCGGCCTCGCCCTGCTCGCCTGGGGCTTCGAGGCGCCCTTCGCCTACGACCCGGTCGGGCCGCGCGCCTATCCGCTGCTGCTGCTGTTCCTGATGGCCTGCGGCGCGGCGTGGCTGCTGTTCAAGCCGCACGGCGAGCCGACGCCAGCGTTCGATCGTGCCAAGGCGCAGCGGGCCGTGCTCTGCGTGCTGGCGCTGCTGGCCTATGCCCTGCTGTTCGAAATCCTCGGCTTCGTCATCAGCACTGCCCTGGCCGGTTTCGCCCTCGGCCTGCTGTTCAACGGTCGCCTGTGGCCCAGCGTGATCAGCGGCGTGCTGCTCGGCGTGCTGCTCTACGGGCTGTTCGATTACCTGCTGGACGTACCGCTGCCGCTCGGCCTGCTGCGTCTGCTGGAGAGCTGATATGGAAACTTTGAATTTCTTGATGCAGGGCTTCGATGTCGCCACCCGGCCGACCAACCTGCTGGTGGCGCTGTTCGGCGCCTTCGTCGGCACCGTCGTCGGCCTGCTGCCCGGCCTCGGCCCGATCAACGGCGTGGCGCTGCTGCTGCCGTTGGCCTTTGCCCTCGGCCTGCCGCCGGAGACGGCATTGATCCTGCTCGCCGCGGTGTACCTGGGCTGCGAATACGGCGGCCGTATCTCGGCGATCCTGCTCAACGTGCCGGGCGACGCCGCGGCGGTGATGACCACCCTCGACGGCTACCCGCTGGCGCGTCAGGGCAAGGCTGGCATCGCCCTGTCGCTGTCGGCGGTGAGCTCGTTCATCGGCAGCATCATCGCCACCTGCGGTGTGGTGCTGTTCGCTCCGCTGCTGGCCAAGTGGGCGGTGGCCTTCGGCCCGGCGGAATACTTCGTACTGATGATCTTCGCCATCGCCTGCCTCGGCGGCATGGTCGGCGACAAGCCGGTGAAGACCCTCATGGCCGCGCTGATGGGCCTGGCGCTGGCCACCGTCGGTGTCGACTCGACCACCGGCGTCTACCGCTTCACCTTCGGCAGCGTCAGCCTGTCCGACGGCATCCAGTTCGTCATCGTGGTGATCGGCTTCTTCAGCGTCAGCGAGATCCTGCTGATGCTGGAAAAGACCCACAGCGGGCAGAAGGCGGTCAAGGCCAGTGGCCGGCTGCTGTTCAACTTCAAGGAGTTCTGCCTGACCTTCTGGACCATGGTGCGCAGTGCCGTGGCCGGCTTCGTCATCGGCACCCTGCCGGGCGCCGGGGCGACCATCGCCAGCGCCATGACCTACATGAGCGAGAAGCGCATGGCCGGCGACAAGGGCCGCTTCGGCGATGGCGACCTGCGCGGCCTGGCGGCACCGGAAGCCGCCAACAACGCCTCGGCCTGCGGTTCGCTGATCCCCATGCTGACCCTCGGCGTGCCGGGTTCGGGCACCACCGCGGTGATGATCGGCGCACTGACGCTGTACAACATCACCCCGGGCCCGCTGTTGTTCGAACAGCAGCCGGACGTGGTCTGGGGCCTGATCGCCTCGCTGTTCATCGGCAACGTGATCCTCTTGATCATGAACATCCCCCTGGTCGGCCTGTTCTCGCGCATGCTCAGCGTGCCGAACTGGGTGCTGGTACCGACGATCACGGTGATCAGCATGGTCGGCGTGTATTCGGTGCACAGCACCGTGTTCGACCTGGTGCTGATGGTCGGTCTCGGCGTGTTCGGCTACCTGCTGCGCAAGCTGGACTTCCCGCTGTCGGCGCTGATCCTCGGTTTCGTCCTCGGCGAGATGATGGAAGACAACCTGCGCCGCGCGCTGTCGATCTCCAACGGTGAGCTGGGCATTCTCTACGGCAGCCCGATCACCCTGGCACTGTGGGGGCTGACCGTGGCGATGCTGGCCATGCCGGGGCTGCGCTGGTACCTCAAGCGTCGTCGCGGCAACGCGGTCGAGGCACAGGCCTGATATGCACCAGCGGCTGCCGGCCTGGTGGGCGACGCCGCTGATCGGTGCGTTCGGCGGCTGGCTGGCGAGCCTGGCCAACTGGCCGCTGCCGTGGATGGTCGGCTCGCTGCTGGCGGTGATCGCCGTGCGCTGCAGCGGCTGGCTGGTGAGCGAAGTGCCGCGCGGCCGGCAGGTGGGGCAGTGGATCGTCGCCAGCGCCATCGGCCTGCATTTCACCGGTGAGGTGATGCGCGAGGTGCTGGCGCACTTCGGCGTGATCCTCGCCGGCGCCGTGGGCACCCTGCTGCTGGGGCTGATCGGCATCTTCATCCTGCTGCGCAGCGGCAGCGACCGTGCCACCGCATTCTTCGCCAGCATGCCGGGTGGCGCCAGCGAGATGGTGGTGCTGGCCAACCGGCACCAGGCCGAGGCTGCCAGCGTGGCGGCGGCGCACAGCCTGCGCCTGCTGCTGGTGGTGCTGATCGTGCCGGCGCTGTTCACCTGGGGGTTGCCGACCGTTGCGGCGCCGCCCGCGGCCCCGGTGAGCTGGCCCTGGCTCGCCGTGCTGCTGCCAGCCGGTGGCCTGCTGGCGCTGCTCTGGAAGCGTCTCGGCCAGCCCAACCCCTGGATGCTCGGCCCGCTGACCGCCTGCGCGCTGGCCAGCGTGGCGTTCGACCTGCACATCGGCCTGCCGGGCTGGGCCGGCGCGCTCGGCCAGTGGCTGATCGGCTGTTCGTTGGCCTGCCATTTCGACCGGCCATTCTTCCGCAGTGCGCCGGCCTTCCTGTTGCGCATCCTGCTGTTCACCCTGCTGGCCATGCTGGTCGCCGCCGCGCTGGGCGGTGCCCTGGGCTGGCTGACGGCGCTGGACGAGGTGTCGCTGATGCTCGGCATGATGCCCGGCGGCATCACCGAGCTGTGCCTGACCGCTGAAGCCTTGCAGCTGTCGGTGGCGCTGGTTACCGCGGTGCAGGTGCTCAGGCTGTTTCTGGTGATGTTCCTCGCCGAGCCGTTGTTCCGCCTCTGGCAGCGCCGCGCAGGCTAGGCGGGACGCCCCGGCAGGTGCGGCTCGCTGGGCAGCACCTCACGGTTGGTGTCGCCCGCAGTGCGCGGCTTGCCCGGGCCTTCCAGAGCCGGATAGGCGGCGCTGCAGAACAGCGAATTGAGCCGTTTCATGTCGGCAATCAGCTCCAGATGCGCCGCGCTGGTCTCGATGCTTTCCACCACTTGTCGGTGCAGCCGATGCACATGGGAATGGGCCAGCTCGCGCTCCAGTTTGCGGAACTGGCGCTTCTGCTGCAGAAGCTGGCGCGCACCGTGGGAGTCGCCGGAGATGAACACCGACAGACCCAGCCGCAGGTTGGCGCTGAGCTGGGTGTGCAGCTGGCCGAGTTCCTCCAGCCCGCTGTCGGAGAAGGAACGGCGCTTGGCGGTCTTGAGGTTCTGCACCTTGCTCGCCATGTGCTCGATGATGTCGCCGGCCTGCTCCAGGTTGATCGCCAGTTCGATGATCTCCGCCCAGCGCCGGCCTTCCTGTTCGGCCAGGTCCTCGCGGGGCATCTGCGCCAGGTAGAGCTTGACCCCGCTGTAGAGCGCATCGACGTCGTCGTCCAGGCGGCGGATCTCCTCGCCCGGTTCGGCACGGTCCTCGCGCAGCACTTCCAGCAGGCGCGCCAGCATCAGCTCCACCATGTCGCCGATGCGCAGGGTCTCGCGCACTGCATTGGCCAGCGCCAGGCTCGGTGTGTCCAGCGCCGCCGGGTCGAGGTGCCGCGGCTGCGCCACGCCGTTGTCCAGCTGGCGCTCGGGCAGCAGGCGCTCGCACAACCGGCTCATGGGGCGCACGGTGGGCAGCAGGAGCAGGCAGCGCAGGCTGTTGTAGACCAGGTGGAAGCCGATCACCTGGGTCTGCGCGCTGTAGCCGAGGGTGTCCATCCAGGCCACCAGCGGCACCAGGAAAGGCAGCACGATGAGGCCGGCGAGCTTGTACAGCAGGTTGCCCAGCGCCACCCGCCGCGCCGAGGCCGGCTGCAGGCTGGCGTTGAACCAGGCGAGCAGGCCGCTGCCGATGTTGGCGCCGATCACCAGGCCGAGTGCCACCGGCAGGCTGATCAGGCCCGCCCCAGCCAGCGTCGAGGTCAGCAGCACCGCCGCCAGGCTGGAATACGACAGGACGGCGAACAGCGCACCCACCAGCACCGCCAGCAGGGTGTCGCCGGCCAGGGAGGAGAACAGCACCTGCATGCCGCGCGCCTCGGTGATCGGCTCGGCGGCGTGCACGATCAGCTGCAGGGCGAGGATGATCAGGCCGAGGCCGATCAGCACGCGGCCGATCTGGCCGGTGCGGCTCTGCTTACGCGAGAGGAACAGGCAGACGCCGACCAGCGTCAGCAGCGGCGACAGCCAGGAAAGGTCGAGGGTCAGTACCCGGGCCATCAGCGCGGTACCGACGTCCGCGCCGAGCATGATCGCCAGTGCCGTGGGCAGCCCCATCAGGCCCTGAGCGACGAAGGAAATGGCCAGCAGTGCGGTGGCATTGCTGCTCTGCACCAGCGCGGTGACGCCGATGCCGGCGCCGAAGGCCAGCGGCGCGTTGCCCATGCTCTGGCCGAGCATGCGCCGCAGGTGCGAGCCATACACCCGCATGATCCCGGTGCGCACGATATGCGTACCCCAGACCAGCAGGGCAATGGACGACAGCAGGTGCAGCAGGGTCAGCATGGTTCGGGCTCCTGCCCCGGCGAGCGGCAACGACGACAGCCGCGTCATGAAGACGCAGATCTGCACCGGGGATACTCGATTGACCCTGGCCCGCCGGCCCCGTTCACCGAACCGTCACAAACCCTGCGAGTGCCCTCAGGGGCGGGTGTAGTAGCCCACGCCCAGCAGCACGTCGTCGACCCGCTGGATCAGCGTGTGCTTCTGCTCGACCGCGTTGGTCGCCGGGTTGCGCCAGACGTAATCCACCGTGCCCGAACCCTGCTTGCGTGCCAGTTCGATCATGTCCTTGAACAGCGGCTTGCCGGCGGCATCGGTGACGCTGCGCACATCGACGCCCACCAGGTTCGGCGAGCTGCCGCTGGCGCGGTAACGGCCGTCGTCGAGGCCGATGGCGAAGACGTATTCGTCCTGGAAGACGAAGCCGCCGCGCGGGTCGTTGAAGCTGCGGAAGGCTGCCTCGGCGCCCTTGTCCTTGACCTGCCGAACGGCGCGGTCGAGCAGCGCCTTGGCATGTTCGGCCGTGGCGCGGGGGATGTAATAGCCGACGCAGAGCACATGGTCGCCGACCTTGCGGAACTGGCTGATCTTGTTCTCGACCTTGTTGTCGGCGGGGTTGAGCCACTTGTACTCGACTTCGCCGCTTTCCTGCCTGGCCGACTTGTCGAGGATTTCGCGGATGAATGATTTCCCGGAGGCGTCCTTGAGGTCTGCGACGTTCAGTCCGACCAGGCTGGCCGACGGGCCGCTGCTGGCCTGCATGGTGCCGTCCTCACCGAGCACGAAGATGTAGTACTGGCCGTGGACGAATTCGCCGCTGCGGTCGTTGAAGGCGGCCAGCGCCTGCTCCGGGCCCTTGGCCTGGAAGGTCAGCACGGCCTGGTCGAGCAGGGCGCGGGCCTGGCTGGCGTGGCTGCGCTCCACCGAGCCAAGGGTGCGTTGCGGGGCCTGCTCCTGGGCATGCAGCAGCGGCGTGGCGCCCAGGGTGGCGGAAAGGGAAAGGACGAGCAGCGTCTTGCGGTTCATGAACGACTCCCGAGCGGATGGCGGGCGACCAAGCAGCCGCCCCTCAAGCCCATGCTAGGCAGCCGCGGCGCAATTGATATTGGTCGAGAGAAGCAAAAGGGCAGGGCGAAAGGAGGAGAAATACCGCGACACGGCCTGTCGCATCCGGGATGCAGACTCAAGCGCACGGCTCGCTCCCCTGCGGAGCGGCCTGTAACCTAGCGACTTCTGTTCACGCGGTGCGCCCATGCTCAGCCTCTACCACGCCCCTGATCTCGAAACCCTCGGCGAACTGGCCACCACGCTGCTCGCCCAGCCGCTGGCCGACCCCTTCGCGCCGGCGCGGGTGGTGGTGCCGAGCCAGGGCATGGGCCGCTGGCTGACCCTGGAGCTGGCGCGCCGGCAGGGCATCGCCATGCAGCTCGAGCTGCAGCTGCCGGCCAAGTTCGTCTGGGACCTGAGCCGCACGGTGCTGGGCAGCCTGCCCGAGCAGTCGGCGTTCTCCCCGACCACCCTGACCTGGCGCCTCTACGGCTGGCTGTGCGAGCCGGCCAATCTCGAGCTGGCGCCGCGTCTGGCGCAGTACCTCGATGGCGGCGACGAGCGCCGGCGGCTGTCATTGGCGGCGAAGATCGCCGACGTCTTCGACCAGTACCTGCTCTATCGCGACGACTGGCTGGCGGCCTGGGAGCGTGGCGAAACCCTTGACCTCGGTCCCGACGAAGCCTGGCAGGCGCTGCTCTGGCGCGAGCTGACCAAGGACGGCCACCCGCACCGCGCGCGCCTGCTCGGCGACCTGCTGCAGCGCCTGTACCGCGACGAGCCGCTGCCGGACCTGCCCGAGCGCCTGCTGGTGTTCGGCATCAGCAGCCTGCCGCCGCACCATCTTCGTGTGCTCGACGGCCTGGCGCGGCACATCGACGTGGTGGTCTGCGCGCTCAACCCGAGCCGCGAGGCCTGGGGCGAGATTCGCGATATCCGCGAGCTGGCCAGGCAACCGGAGAGCGGTGTCGACGACTGGTATCTGGACGTCGGCCATCCGCTGCTGGCGAGTCTCGGCAAGCAGGGCCGCGACTTTTTCGACTCGCTGTTCAGCCTGACCGCCAGCGAAGGCAGTGAGGAATTCGGCCTGTATTCCGAAGACGAGGACCTGCACGACGACAGCCTGCTGCATGCCTTGCAGAACGACATCCTGCGCCTGCGCACCCGCCTGCCCGATGAGCGCATCAGCCTGGCCGAGAACGACCGTTCGCTGGAGGTGCATATCGCCCACTCGCCGCTGCGCGAGGTGGAAATCCTCCATGACCAGCTGCTGGCGCGCTTCGCCGCCGACCCGGCGCTGACGCCGGACCAGGTGGTGGTGCTGACCCCCGACATTGAACGTTATGCGCCCTTCATCGAGGCGGTGTTCGCCCCGCGCGAGGGCAGCCCGCGGATTCCCTACAGCCTCGCCGACCGCAGCCTGCGCGCCGAGGTGCCGCTGATCGAGGCCTTTCTCGAACTGCTGTTGCTGGCGCAGAGCCGTTTCGCCGCCGAGGAAATCCTCGCCTGGCTGGAACAGCCGGCCATCGCCCGCCGCGCCGGCATCGAGAGCGAAGACCTGCCGCTGCTGCGTGACTGGCTGCGCGAGGCCGGCGTGCGCTGGGGCCGCGATGGCGAGCAGCGCGCACGGCTGGGGCTGCCGGCCGAATCAGCCTTTACCTGGCGCCAGGGGCTGGACCGCCTGCTGCTGGGCTTCGCTGCACCGCCGCAGCTGGCCGGCGACCGCGCGCCCTTGCTTGGCGAGCACTGGCCGCTGGACGCGCTGGAAGGCGCGCGCGGGCAGTTGCTCGGGCGATTGGTGGGCTTCGTCGAGCGGCTCGGCAGCCTGGCCGATCAACTGGCTCGGCCGCGCCCGCTGGCCGAGTGGGCGGATGACCTGCAAGTGCTGATCGATACGCTGTTCGACGAGCGCGAGGCCGGCGAGACGCTGCTGCTGCTCTCCCAGGCCTGCGCCGCCCTGCGCGATCAGGCCCAGGCCGCCGACCTCATCCGGCCCATCGAGCTGGAACTGGTGCACCAGCAGCTCAGCGCCGCGTTGCAGCAGGGCGGCGGCGCCTCGGGCTTCCTCACCGGCGCGGTGACCTTCTGCACCATGGTGCCGATGCGCAGCCTGCCGTTCCGCGTGGTCTGTCTGCTCGGCCTGGACGATGGCGCCTTCCCGCGGCGCACGCCGCCGTCGGGCTTCGATTTGATCGGCCGGCATCCGCGCCGTGGCGACCGGGCGCGGCGCCTCGACGACCGCTACCTGCTACTGGAGACGCTGCTCTCGGCGCGCCAGGCGCTGTACCTGTCCTATGTCGGCCGCGACCCGCGCGACAACGCCGTGCTGCCGCCCTCGGTACTGCTCAGCGAGGTGCTCGAGGCGGTGGACATGACCGCCGTGCTGGCCGACGGGGCGCTGCCGGTCAGCCAGAAGATCCTCATCGCGCATCCGTTGCAGCCGTTCTCGCCGCGTAATTTCGGCGAAGCGCCCTGTGCCGGCTATTCGCTGCCCTGGTTCCGCGCCGCCCAGCGCCTGGCCGAGCCACCACAGGCGCAGGCGCAACCCTTCGCCAGCCTGCTCGCCGAACCCGATGAGGCCTGGCTGACCATCGAGCCGTCGCAGCTGCTGCAGTGCTTCCGCCACCCGGCGCGCTTCCTGCTCGAACAGCGCCTCGGTCTGCGCCTGGCCGATGATCAGGAATCGCTTGCCAGCGACGAACCGTTCGACCTGGAAATGCCGGCCTGGAACGGCCTGCGCCGCCTGTCGCTGCAAGCGATGGAGCAGGGCTGGAGCGACGAGGAGGAGCGGCGCATGGCCTGCGCGGCGGGCTGGCTGCCCACCGGCGAGCTGGGCCAGGCGCTGTGGGGCAAACTGCGCGGCCCGGTGCGTGCCTTTGCACCGCGGCTGTTCGAACTGCGCCCGGACGCCGTGCCCGAGCCGCTGCCGGTGGACATCACCCTGGCCGGCGTGCGCATCCATGGCTGGCTCGACGGCGTGACGCCGGGCGGGCTGTTCGGCTGGAAGCTCGGCCGCCTCGGCGAATGGGACCTGCCGCCGTTCTGGCTACGCCACCTGCTGCTCAACCTGTGCGCCACGCCCGGCATCGAGCGCCACAGCCTGATGCTTTCGCCGGCCGGTGACTGGCAGCTGGGGCCGCTGGCCAATGCGGCCGAGCTGCTGGAGCCCTGGCTGGTGGCCTACCGCAGCGCGATCCGCGAGCCACTGCCGCTGTTGCCGCGCAGCAGCCAGGCGTTCGCCCGCGGCTACCGCAAGCCGAGCCGCGGCAGCGAGCCGCTGGACTGCGCCCGCAAGCGCGCCCGCGAAGCCTGGTTCGGCGCCGAATTCAGCCCCATTGCCGCCGAAGCCGAAGACCCCTGGAACGCCTTGGCCTTCCGCGACAGCGATCCGCTGGACGAGCGTTTCGAAACCCTGGCCGAACAGCTGATCGGCCCGGCGTTGGATGCGTTGGCGGATGGAGAGGAGCAGAGTGATGACGTCTGAAGCATTGTGTCTCCACTTGCTGCCGTGCCTGTTCGACGGTCAGGGTTTCGCCCCTGACGGGCGAGTCACTTTCTCTTTGCTTGCGGATCGCCGCCCGGTGCAAAGAGAAAGTAACCAAAGAGAAAGCACACCCCGCATCCGCCCCCGGAGCAGCGCCGGAGCGAGGGAAGTCTGGCCGCGCAGCGGCCTGACCCGGATGTTGGGGTGCCCTTCTTCTTGCTTACTTCTTCTTGGGCAAGCAAGAAGAAGTAAGGCGCCCGGCGGGGCGCAACCCGAGGGTGCGGCCAGCACTGCAAAGTCGGCTTTGGCTCGGAGGATCAAGCCATGAAACTCGACCTCCTCGACTCCCCCTTCGACGGCCGCTCGCTGATCGAAGCCAGCGCCGGCACCGGCAAGACCTGGACGCTCACCGCGCTCTATGCGCGTCTGCTGCTGGAACGCCAGCTCTCGGTGGGGCAGATTTTGGTGGTCACCTACACCACCGCGGCCACCGCCGAGCTGCGCGAGCGCATCCGCGCGCGGCTGGCCGATCTGCTGGCGGTTTATGACGGCACGCCGAGCAGCGATGACTTCCTCAATCGCCTGCACGCCCGTTATCCGGACGACGCCTCGCGGCGGCGCCTGTTGCTGGCGGTGCACGGCTTCGACGAGGCGGCGATCTTCACCATCCACGGCTTCTGCCAGCGCGCCCTGCAGGACGCGGCCTTCGAGGCCGGCGGCGATTTCGACAGCGAGCTGACTGCCGACGACCGCGAGATCATCGACGCGCTGCTCGCCGACGCCTGGCGCAGCGAGCTGGCCGATGCCGACCCGGCCTGGGCACGCTTCCTGGCCAAGAGCCGGATCACCCCGCAGTGGTTGCGCCAGCGTCTGCGCAGTCATCTGGGCAAGCCCTATCTGCGGGTCGAGCCGCAGGGTGCGCCGGTCGCGGCCGATCTGCGCCCGGTCGAGGCGGCCTGGCAGCGGGCTGCCGAGTTGTGGAAGCAGGCGGGCAGCGCCTGGATCGCCGAGCTGCTGGCACATGGCGGGCTCAGCCAGAGCACGCACAAAAGCGTCAAGTTTGCGCCATGGCAGGCGGAACTGGACGCCTATTTCGCCGACCCGGCGGTGATGTTCGACCTGCCCGAGGGCGCGGCGAAGTTCGGCGTGCGGGCGCTGAGCAAGGCCTGCAAGAAGGGCTTCGACGCGCCGGTGTGCGAGCTGGCCCAGGCTCTGGACGAGCTGGCCGATCAGGTGGCCGACGCACTGCCGGCCGGCAAGCAGCGGCTGATCGCCCTTCAGGTGGCGCTGCTCGAGCGGCTCAACCGAGAGTTGCCTGAACGCAAGGCGGCGCAGCGGCTGCTGGCCTTCGACGACCTGCTGAATCGTCTGGATCAGGCACTGCAAGGCCCGGTCGGCGAGGACCTGGCGGCCTCGCTGCGTGCGACCTATCCGCTGGCGCTGATCGACGAGTTCCAGGACACCGACCCGATTCAGTACGCCATCTTCAACCGCATCTATGCCAAGGGCCGTGATGCCTCGCTGTGCTTCGTCGGCGATCCCAAGCAGGCGATCTACGCCTTCCGCGGCGCGGACCTGGCCACTTACATGACGGCCAAGCAACAGGCCGATCGCGAGCCCTTCAACCTGCCGACCAACTACCGCTCGACGCCCGAGCTGATCGCCGCGCTCAACCAGCTGTTCGACCATCCGCAGCCGTTCGCCCAACCCGACCTGCGCTACCCACCGGTGGGTGCCGCCGACAAGCCGCGTGCGAGCCTGCGTCTGGCAGAGGAGGGCGAGGCGGCGCCGCTGTCGCTGGTCTGGCTCGGCGACGATCCGCTGGGCAAGGCCGAGGCCGCGCAACTGGCCGCGGCCGACACGGCGCGACGCATCGCCGTGCAGCTGGCCGCCGCCGCCGAGGGCCGCGCCGGCTTCGCGCAGGGCGACCGGTTCACCCCACTCAAGGGCGGCGATATCGCCGTGCTGGTGGCCAATCACCGCCAGGCCGGAATGATCGCCGATGAGCTGGCCGCGCGTGGCGTGCCCAGCGTACGCCGCGGGCGCGACAGCGTCTGGCGCAGCGAAGAAGCCGGCGAACTCGCCGCGGTGCTTGCCGCCTATGCCGAGCCGGGACGCGAGGGTCTGCTGCGGCATGCCCTGGCGACGCGCCTGCTGGGCCGCAGCGCCGCCGATCTCGCCCGCTGCCAGGATGACCAGCATGAATGGGACGCCGAGCGCGAAGCCGCCGAGCGCTACCACCAGCTCTGGCAGCAGCAGGGCTTCATGCGCGTGTTCCGCGCCTGGCTCGACGAGCAGGCGGTGGCCGAACGCCTGCTGGCGCGGGTGGATGGCGAACGGCGGTTGACCAACCTCTTGCACCTCGGTGAGTTGCTGCAGGCCGAGAGCCTGCTGCGGCCCGGGCTCGAGCCGCTGCTCGCCTGGTTAAACGCTCAGCGCGGCAGCGAAGGCGCCGGTGAGGAAGCGCTGCTGCGCCTGGAAAGCGATGCCGAACGGGTGCAGATCGTCACCATCCACACCAGCAAGGGGCTGGAATACCCGCTGGTGTTCTGCCCGTTTCTCTGGGACGGCAAGCTGCTCGGCAAGAACCAGGACAGTGCCCGTTGTCACGATGCCGATGGCCAGCCGCTGCTGGACCTGGGCAGCGGCGAACTGGAGGACAACCTCGAACGCGCCCGTCAGGAGGTGTTCGCCGAACAGCTGCGGCTGGCCTACGTTGCGCTGACCCGCGCGCGTGACCGGCTCTGGCTGCACTGGGGGCCGGTGAGCCTGCCCAAGGCGAAGAAGGATGGCAGTCTGCCCGACGAAGGCTTGCACAGCAGCGCCCTGGCCTGGCTGCTGCACGGCCGCGAACTGCCGGGCGAGCAGCCACTGACGGAGCTGGGCAGCCATCTGGCTGGCCTCAACGGCGGTAGCCTGCGTCTGGCCATCGAGCGCCTGGTCGCCGCGAGCGACGGGCGCATGGCCTGCCTGCCGCTCGAGTCGCGTGAGGCCAGCACCCAAGGCAGCAGCCGCGCAGCGCCGCCCGAGCAGCTGGCGCAGCTCAACCGCAACCTCTACAGCGCCTGGCGCATCGGCAGCTTCTCCGGACTGGCCGCCGGCATGCACATGGAAGCGCCAGACCGCGACGCTCTGGCGATGCCCGATGCCGGCGAGCCGGGCAGCGGCTTCTTTGCCTTTCCACGTGGTGCGCGGGCCGGTACCTGCCTGCATGCGATCCTCGAAGACTGGGCGCGGGGCAAGGGCGAACTAGAGGCGCTGGTCGAGCCGGCGCTCAAGGCCTACGGCCTGCCCCTGGACTGGCGGGACGTCGCCACAGCTCAGCTGGAGCGGGTGCTGCAGACCGATCTGGACGGCGCCGGGTTGACCCTCGCCAGCCTGCTGGCCGCGCGCCGGCTGCCGGAGCTGGGCTTCACCTTCCCGGTGCGGGACCTCGATGTGGCGCGGCTGCGCGGCCTGTTGGTCGATCCGGCCAACGGCCTCGCCGAACCCTTGCGCGAGGCCGCAGCGCGGCTGGAATTCGACAGCCTCAAGGGCTTTCTCAAGGGCTTTATCGACCTGACCTTCGAGCACGGCGGCCGCTGGTACATCGCCGACTACAAGTCCAACTGGCTCGGCCCCGACGCCAGCTACTACGGCGGCGAGCGACTGCTACAGGCGCTGGCGGGCGAGCACTACTACCTGCAATACCTGATCTATCTGGTGGCGCTGCGCCGCTTCCTGCGCCAGCGTCTGGCAGATTTTCGTGACGAGCAGCTGGGCGGCGCCTTCTACCTGTTCCTGCGCGGCATGCCCGAGGCCGGAGTGTATTTCGCCCGGCCGGACGATGCGCTGCTCGATGCGCTGGATCGATTGTTCGAGGAGGGACGGTGATGGTGCGCTTTGGCGGTCTTGACCGCGACAATGGGCGTGGCAGCGCTTTCCTGCCGACCAGGAGCGATGTATGACCCTTGCCGATCTGCCCCTCGGCCCGCTGGAGCGCGCCTTTGTCGCCAGCCTGCAGCGCCTGGAACCGCAGGCGCCCGAAGCGGTGCTACTTGCCGCCACGCTGTGCTGTGAGGCGCTGGCGGCCGGCGATGTCTGTCTACCACTGGAACGCCTGGCCGGAAGGCGCCCCTGGCCCGATGTCGATCTCAGCATACCGGCGCTGCCCGTCTGGCGCGCACAGCTCGAAGCTTCCACGCTGATCGGGACGCCGGACGACTACGCGCCGCTGACCCTGGTCGGCAACCGGCTCTACCTGGCCCGCTACCAGGCCTACGAACAGCAGCTGGCCGAACAGCTGCTGGCCCGCACCGGCGATGCGCCCGAGGTGGACGAAGCACGGCTCGCCGAGAGCCTGGCGCGCTTGTTCGCCTTCAATCAGCAGCGCCCCGACTGGCAGCGCCTGGCCGCCGCGCAGGCGGTACGCCGGCGCCTGGCGGTGATCTCCGGCGGTCCCGGCACCGGCAAGACCACCACCGTGGTGCGCCTGCTGGCGGCGCTGCTCGAGCAGCCTGGCGGCGAGCGCCTGGCCATCGGCCTCGCCGCACCCACTGGCAAGGCCGCGGCGCGCATGGCCGAGGCGATCCGCAACGCCAAGGCCGAGCTGCCGGTCAGCGATGCGGTGAAAGCGGCTCTGCCGGACGAGGCGCGGACCCTGCACCGCCTGCTCGGCAGCCGCGGCGACAGCCCCCGCGTGCGCCACGATGCGGCCAATCCGCTGGCGCTGGACGTACTGGTGGTGGACGAGGCGTCGATGGTCGACCTGGCGCTGATGGCCAAACTGGTCGTCGCGCTGCCACCGAAGGCGCGGCTGATCCTGCTCGGCGACAAGGATCAGCTGGCCGCCGTGGAGGCCGGTGCGGTATTCGCCGAACTCTGCGAAGGCCGTGGCTTCGATGCCCGGGCGGCAAGCGAGCTGGAGCGCATCACCGGCCAGCCCGTGCCGGTCGAGACGCCGCGCTCGCGCCTCGGCGATGCGGTGGTACTGCTCACCCACAGCCACCGCTTCGCCGGCGACAGCGGCATCGGCGAGCTGGCGCGGCGTATCAACGCTGGCGATGCGAAAGGCACCGTCGCGCTGCTGCAGGAAGGCCGCGCGGATCTCGCCTGGAACGCGACGCCCGGCCCGACCGCCTTGATCGAGCAGCTGGAGCAGGGTTACGGCGGCTACCTGCAGGCCGCGCGGCAGGGCGATCCAGGCGCGGCGTTCGAGGCCTTCAACGGTTTCCGGGCGCTGACTGCGCAACGCGAGGGCCCGTTCGGCGTGACCGGTATCAACGAGGCGCTGGAAACGCGCTTCAGGCGTCGCCTCGGCGTGCCGGCCCGCGAGCGCTGGTATCCCGGCCGTGCGGTGATGGTCCGGCAGAACGACTACGCGCTGGGGCTGTTCAACGGCGATATCGGCCTGTGCCTGAAAACCGAGCAGGGCCTGCGGGTGTTCTTCGAGGGTGACGACGGTTACCGCGGCTTCGCGCCGGCACGGCTGCCGAGCCACGACAGCGCCTTCGCCATGACCGTGCACAAGAGCCAGGGCTCGGAATTCACCGAGGTGCTGCTGGCATTGCCGGATCAGCCGAGCCCGCTGCTGACCCGCGCGCTGTTCTACACCGGCATCACCCGCGCCAAGCGCCGGGTGGAGATCTGGGCGCTGCCGGCACGTCTGGCTGAAGCGGTCAGCACCCGCGCCGAGCGCGCCGCCGGACTGGCCGAGCGGCTGGTTCTGGCAGGTGCCGTGGCCGATGCCGATGCAGTGCCAGACGCCCCGATCGGTGCGGCGCCAACCGAGGGCGATCAGCTCAGCCTGTTCTAAAAGCGTGCGCGGCTGCTCGAAGCCCGCACGATCGCGGCTCATCGCCTCCGTTTCGTGAAGCGGTTGTGGGTTTGGCTGGCGCAATTCTGTTCCGATGCGCGTTCGCCGAAAGCCGATACCAGGACTCGCGATGAAAACCTTCTTTCTTCTGCTCTGGGGCGCGCTCAGCCTGACAATCAGTACCGCGGCGCTGCGTGCGCTCTGGCTCGAGCCGTCGCTGGCCAGCGGTTTCGCGCTGCTGCTGGTCGTCTACTACATCGTCTGCTTCTTCCAGCTCATCCGTGCCGCCTATCTGCCGTGGGGGCTGCTGGGTGCCTACCGGCGTGCCGGCTATTGGCTGTGCCTGATCCTGCTGCCGCTGACGCTGATTCCCCTGCATGCCGCCTATGAGATATGGCAGCAGGGCGGCTACGTCGCGGTCGAAGCCTCGCTGCATACCGAGTGGCTGCACCTGCTGCTCGGCTGGTTGCAGGACGCCCTCGGTTACCTCGGGCCGCTGCTGGTGCTGTGCGCTGTGGGCATCGGCCTGGCGCTGATGCTGCTGCGTCTGTTGCGTGGACAGGTGGCGCGCTGATCAGCCGTTCAGCAGGGTGAGCACCAGCGGCAGGCTGGCCGCGGCCAGCAGCGTCTGCAGGGTGATGATGCCGGCCATCAGGTGGCTGTCGCCGCCGAGCTGGCGGGTCAGCACGTAGGCCGTCGGCGCGGTGGGCAGGGCGAAGAACAGCACCAGGATGGTCGTTTCCATCGCCGGCAGGCCGAGCACGACCGCGACGCCGTAGGCCAGCAGGGGTACGGCGAGCAGACGTACCGCGCAGTTCCAGCCCAGCGCCGGGATTTCCCCGCCCAGTTCCTGCGGCTTGAGCGCCGCGCCGACGCAGAGCAGGCCCAGTGGCAGGCTGGCTGCGGCCAGCAGGCCGAGCAGCCGGTCGGTGCCGCCCGGCAATCCCAGCCCGGACAGATTCACCAGCGCGCCGGTCAGGCAGGCCAGGATCAGCGGATTCTTCGCGATCGGCAGCAGCAGCCCGCGTACGCTGACGCCGCGCTCGGCGGTCAGCGCCCAGACCGACATCACGTTCACCGTCGGTACCATGAGCGCCAGCATCAGTGCTGCCAGGGCCAGGCCTTCCTTGCCGAACAGGCTGCCGACCGCCGCCAGCCCGAGGTAGGTGTTGAAACGCAGCACGCCCTGGGTGATGGCACCGAAGCGGCCAGCGGACCAGCCGCGCAGCCGCTTGGCGATCAGCAGCCCGACCCAGGCCAGACCGAGGCCGAGCATCACCGCGCCGGCCAGTTGCGGCAGGGCGGGGTTGTCCAGCGGCGCGGTGGCCAGACTGCTGAACAACAGGGCAGGAAACAGGACGAAGTAGTTGATGCGCTCGGCGCCAGGCCAGAACTCCTCGCTAGGAAAGGCCCGCAGACGCAGGAAATAACCAGCAACGATCAGCGCGAAGAGAGGCCAGAGGGCCAGCAGAAGGGTGGTCACGGATACATCCAGCAATGCATGTGGGTCGATCTTCGATGCTGGAAACGTCCAGTGCAAGTCTTGTGTCCAACCAGCCATTCGCCGCTGTCGCTACGCTGGTCGGGCCGGGAACCATCAGTAATGGCTCGGTGATATCATTCATGCCCTGAACCGCGAGCTGCCGATGTCACCCATGATCGACCATCCCTCTGCCGAGGATTTTCGCGATACCCCCTACGGCCGGCAGCTGCACAGCGGGTTTCGTCTCCTGCGCTTCAAGTCCGAGCTGGAGCGCGAGTTTCGCCAGTACCTGGATCGGCATGCGCGCACGTCGCAGCGGCTCGCCGCGCTACTGCTGATCATCGCCGTCTCCGGCTACCTCTATGTCGAGCACCGGCTGTTCAACCTCGCCGACACCGGCTGGCTGGCGACGCTGACGCTGCTGCGCATCCTGCAGATCCTGCCCGGTGTCGTCGTGCTGGTGCTGACGTTCTACAGCCGCACCTTTCGCGCCCAGGCCAACCGCATCTTTCCGGTGCTGCTGGTGCTCATCGGGATCATCGCCGCGCTGATCGATATTCGCTTCGAGGCCCTGGGGACCGAGCTGAACTTCCGCTACGGCGCCGGATTGCTGATCGTCAGCTCGTTCTTCTTCCTCGGCGTGACCTTCTGGTGGGCACTGCTCTGCGCGGTGCTGATCGTGGTGGCCGATGTGCTCATCGCCGGTCTGATTCTCACGCCCGAACAGATGCCCGAGCACTGGATCGCCGTCAGCTACTACCTGCTGCTGCTGATCATCGGTGCCATCAGCCGCTACGTTCACGAGTATTCGCAGCGCGACCAGTTCCTGATGCGCAAGCTGCTGGGCTGGGTGGCCGAGCATGATGCCCTGAGCGGCCTGGCCAATCGGCGCAGTCACGACCTGGCGTTGCGACAGCGGATCGCCCAGGCGCGCCGGGACCGCCAGCCGCTGAGCCTGCTGTTGCTCGATCTGGATGATTTCAAGGCCTACAACGATACCTTCGGCCATCCGGCCGGCGATGCGCTGATCCGTTCATTCGGCGAGCTGGTGGCAAAGTTCGCCCGACGGCCGTTGGATCAGGCTGCGCGGGTCGGTGGCGAGGAGTTCGCGCTGCTGCTGTACAACTGCGACAACGCGGCGGCGCAACGCATCGCGCGGCAGCTGGTGGCCGCGCTGGCGGCGCTGGAGGTCAGGCATCCGCGCGATCCGGCGTCGCGCGTGGGGGTCAGCATCGGCGTGGCCACGCTGCAGGATGGTCAGCAGGCCGAGCAGCTCTATCACAACGCCGACATGGCGCTGTACCAGGCCAAGACGACCGGCAAGAACCGCTTCGCGGTCGCCCCGGACAGGCGCGCCGCGACTAGCTGGTGAACCTCAGCGGCGCGGCGGGACCGAACGGGTGCGGCCGCTGCCATCGATGGCGACGAAGACGAACACCGCTTCGGTGACCTTGCGCCATTCGCTGGACAGCGGATCGTCGCTCCAGACTTCCACCAGCATGCGGATCGAGCTGCGCCCGACCTCGAGCGTCTGGGTATAGAAGGACAGCTGCGCGCCGACCGCCACCGGAACCATGAACGCCATGCGATCGATGGAAACCGTCGCGACCCGCCCGGCTGCCACGCGGCTGGCCATTGCGGTGCCGGCCAGATCCATCTGCGACACCAGCCAACCGCCGTAGATATCGCCGAAACCGTTGGTTTCGCGCGGCAATGCGGTGAGCTGCAGGGCCAGGTCGCCCTGCGGAATCGGATCTTCCTGTTCGTACTCTTTCATTCGGTCTGACTCGCGGCGCGATTGTTGTTTTGGCGCGAAATGCCCGTACTAGCGCGGGCGACGGCGCCGAGTATAGCGGCTGTGCAGTCGCACAGCGACCGCGGCTGGTCAATGCGCCGCTCGTAATCAGATTGTCACACTTGCTTCATAGAGTGTTCACACGGCCTGCAGATACTGGCCCCCGTTCCAACACACTCGAGCACACACCTGCTAGGAGCAAGGTATGAAACTGAATCGTTTGATGGCGGCCCTGACCTTTGTAGCCGCTGGCGTTGGCGCTGCAAGCGCGGTCGCTGCTGTAGACCCGGCCCTGCCGAGCTACCAGAAGACCTCCGGTGTATCCGGCAACCTGTCCAGCGTTGGCTCCGACTCCCTGGCCAACCTGATGACTCTGTGGGCCGAAGAGTTCAAGCGCAGCTATCCGAACGTCAACATTCAGATCCAGGCTGCCGGTTCCTCCACTGCGCCGCCCGCGCTGACCGAAGGCACCTCCAACATGGGCCCGATGAGCCGTCCCATGAAGGACAACGAGATCCAGGCCTTCGAAGAGAAGTATGGCTATAAGCCGACGGCCGTTCCGGTGGCCATCGACGCCCTGGCGGTGTTCGTGCACAAGGACAACCCGATCAAGTCGCTGGATATCGAACAGGTCGACGCCATCTTCTCCAGCACCCGCCTGTGCGGTGGCGAGAAGGACATCAAGACCTGGGGTGATCTGGGCATGACCGGCGAATGGTCCAACAAGCCGATCCAGCTGTTCGGTCGTAACTCGGTATCCGGTACCTACGGCTACTTCAAGGAAGAAGCCCTGTGTAAAGGCGACTTCAAGTCCAACGTCAACGAGCAGCCGGGTTCCGCTTCGGTGGTGCAGTCGATCTCCAGCACCCTGAACGCCATCGGTTACTCCGGCATCGGCTACAAGACCTCCAGCGTGCGCGCCGTACCGCTGTCCAAGGGCGGCGAAGCCTTCGAGGCGAGCGAAGAGAACGCCCTGGCCGGGAAATTCCCGCTGGCTCGCTTCTTCTACGTCTACGTCAACAAGGCGCCGAACAAGCCGCTGAGCCCGATCGATGCCGAGTTCCTCAAGCTGGTGCTTTCCAAGCAGGGCCAGGAAGTGGTGGTCAAGGACGGCTACATCCCGCTGCCGAAGAAGGTGGTCGACAAGACCATGCAGGAGCTGGGTCTGTAAGACCCGCGTAACGGCCGGCGCCCGCTGCGCCGGCCTTGCGCAGATGCCCGCCACGCTGAACGCGCTGGCGGGCATCGTCGCGTCACCTGGCTGTAACTTTTCTGTCACACGGCTTTATTAGATTAGGCGCCCCGAAGGGCCGCTCGGCCCAGGAGCCTGGCATGAACGACATGGACAACATGACCGCGAATTCCGATGTGCAACGGCTGGACTTCAACACGCCGGCACTGCAGCGCAAGCGGCGCATACGCGCGCTGAAAGACCACCTGGCGCGCTGGTACGTGTCCATCGGCGGCCTGGCCGTGCTGGGCGCCATCACCCTGATCTTCTTCTATCTGGCGCAGGTCGTGCTGCCGATGTTCCAGGGCGCCGAGCTGGAGGCCAGCAAGGCTCAGCAGCCGGCCTGGCTGGCCGATGCGGGCAAGCCGCTGCTGCTGGCCATCGAAGAGCAGAACCAGGTTGCCCTGCGTCTGGGCGAGGACGGCCAGGCGCGTTTCTTCAGCCTGCGCGACGGTGCGCTGCTGACGAGCAAGCCCCTGCCGCTGCCGGAAGGCAGCCGCATCGTCTCGGTGGGCCAGGACACCCCCGGCACCCGCCGGCTGGTGCTCGGTCTGGACAATGGCCAGGCCCTGGTGCTGGAGCACAACTACAAGGTCACCTACCCGAACAACCAGAAGACCATCACCCCCGAGCTCGCCTATCCCTTCGGCGAGGCGCCGCTTGAGCTCGATCCGGAAGGCCGCCCCATCGAGCGCGCCGCCATCAGCCTGAACGGCAAGACCCTGCTGGTCGCCGGCGCCACCGGCAGCGCGCTGCATGCCCAGCGCATCGCCAGCAGCGAGAACCTGCTGACCGGCGAGGTGACCCTCGAGCAGGAGCGCCTGAACCTGCCGCAGCTGGCCGAGCCGATCCGTCAGCTGCTGATCGACCCGCGGCACATGTGGCTTTACGCGATCAGCGGCAAGGCCAGCGCGGATGTCTTCGACCTGCGCCGCAAGCAGCTCAACGGTCGTTACAAGCTGGTCGGCGACGGCAGCGAGATCACCAGCGTCAGCCCGCTGCTGGGCGGCATCTCGCTGATGGTGGGTGACTCCAGGGGCAGCATCGGCCAGTGGTTCATGGTGCGTGCGGCCGATGGCCAGGCCGAACTGAAGAACGTGCGCAACTTCAAGCTGGGCAGCAGCCCGATCCGCCAGATCCTCCCGGAGGAGCGCCGCAAGGGCTTCCTCGCCCTGGACGACAGCGGCAGCGTCGGCATCTTCCACAGCACCGCACACCGCACGCTGCTCAAGGAGCAGGTCGCCGATGGCGCCGCGCTGGCGGCCATGTCGCCGCGCGCCACACGTCTGCTGCTGGAGTCGGCGCAGGGGCTGCAGCGCTTCGTCATCGACAACCCGCACCCGGAGATTTCCTGGAGTGCGCTGTGGGGCAAGGTCTGGTACGAGAGCTATCCGGAGCCCGATTACGTCTGGCAATCCACCTCCGCCAACAGCGATTTCGAACCCAAGCTGAGCCTTGCGCCGCTGGCGTTCGGCACGCTCAAGGCAGCCTTCTACGCCATGCTGCTGGCGGCCCCGCTGGCCATCTGCGCGGCGTTCTATACCGCCTACTTCATGGCGCCGTCGCTACGCCGCAAGGTCAAGCCGGTGATCGAGCTGATGGAGGCGCTGCCGACGGTGATTCTCGGTTTCTTCGCCGGCCTGTTCCTCGCGCCGTTCCTGGAGAACCACCTGCCTGGCATCTTCGCCCTGCTGCTGTTGATGCCGGTGGGCATCCTGTTTGCCGCCTGGACCTGGAGCCGTCTGCCGCAGAGTGTGCGCCTTGCCGTGCCGGATGGCTGGGAGGCCGTGCTGCTGATCCCGGTGATCCTGCTGGTGGGCTTCGGCTCGCTGGAGATTAGCGGGCACCTGGAGAACTGGTTCTTCGGCGGTGACATGCGCCTGTGGCTGTCCAACGACATGGGTATCCCGTTCGATCAGCGCAACGCCCTGGTGATCGGCCTGGCGATGGGCTTCGCGGTGATCCCGACCATCTATTCGATCGCCGAGGACGCCGTGTTCAGTGTGCCGCGCAGCCTCACCCTGGGCTCCCTCGCCCTCGGTGCGACGCCCTGGCAGACGCTGACCCGCGTGGTGCTGCTGACCGCCAGCCCGGGCATCTTCTCGGCGCTGATGATCGGCATGGGCCGCGCGGTGGGCGAGACCATGATCGTGCTGATGGCCACCGGCAACACGCCGATCATGGAAGCCAGCATCTTCGAAGGCATGCGCACGCTGGCCGCCAACGTCGCGGTGGAAATGCCCGAATCCGAGGTGGGTGGCACCCATTACCGCGTGCTGTTCCTCGCCGCGCTCGTCCTGCTGATGTTCACCTTCGTGATGAACACCCTGGCCGAGCTGATTCGCCAGCGCCTGCGCGGCAAGTACGCCAGCCTGTAACCCGATTTCGCCAAAAGGTATCGATCCGTGAAAAAGGATTCGTTGAACAGCTGGGTCAAGAGCGGCACGCCCTGGATCTGGATGAACGCCGGCGCGGTGTCTATCGCCGTGATCATGACCCTGGGGCTGCTGGCGATCATCGCCGTGCGCGGTCTGGCGCACTTCTGGCCGGCCGACGTGATCGTCGCCGACTACAGCATGCCCGGCGCGGAAATGCGCGTGCTGGCCGGCGAGGTGGTGCAGGCCGAGGAAGTGCCACGGGCACGCCTGGCTGCTAGCGGGCTGCCGGTGAACGTCGAGGGCGGCGAGTTCATGACCCGCGAGCTGCTCAAGGTCGGCAATCGCGAGGTGTACGGCGCGGACTTCTCCTGGGTGATCGGCGAATGGCTGGCCAACCAGCGGAAGCCGGCCGAGCTGATGGTGCTGGAGCGTCGCGAGTGGGGCAACTTCTACGGCTACCTGCTCAACGTGAAGGAAGCCGGCCAACTGGTCGCCGAGGGTGATGGCGCCTGGAATGAGCTGCAGAAGCGCATCGACCGCGTCGATGAGCTGCACTCGCAGATCTCGCGCATCGAGAAGGTGGAGATCGGCCGCATCAACCATGGCCTCGAACGCCTGCGTCTGAAGACCCGCAAGCTGGAGCTGGACGACCGTCTGGATGCGGCCGCCCAGGCCGATCTGGACGCCGAGCGCGCGCAGTGGGACGCCGAGTACCGGGTGCTGGAAGACAAGCTGATCGCCCTGCAGCAGCAGTTCAACCGCGACAGCATCACCGTGCGCACCGCCGACGGCCGCGAGCAGGAGATCACCCTCGGCAAGGTGGTGCGGGCGTTCCGGCCCAATGCCATGTCGACGCCGCAGAAGCTGATGTTCTACTTCGCCAAACTGTGGGAGTTCGTCAGCGACGAGCCGCGTGAGGCGAACACCGAAGGCGGCGTGTTCCCGGCGATCTTCGGCACCGTGCTGATGACCCTGATCATGGCGGTGATCGTCACCCCCTTCGGTGTGATCGCCGCGGTCTACCTGCGCGAATATGCCAAGCAGGGCCTGCTCACCCGGATCATCCGCATCGCGGTGAACAACCTCGCCGGGGTGCCGTCGATCGTCTATGGCGTGTTCGGTCTGGGCTTCTTCGTCTACGTGCTGGGCGGCTCGCTGGATCGGCTGTTCTATCCCGAAGCCGCACCGGCGCCGGTGTTCGGCACGCCTGGCCTGATGTGGGCCTCGCTGACCCTGGCCATCCTCACCCTGCCGGTGGTGATTGTCGCCACCGAGGAAGGCCTGGCGCGCATCCCCCGGATGATCCGCGAAGGCTCTCTGGCTCTCGGCGCGACCAAGTCCGAGACGTTGTGGAAGGTGGTGCTGCCGATGGCCAGCCCGGCGATGATGACCGGCCTGATCCTCGCCGTGGCGCGCGCCGCCGGCGAAGTGGCGCCGCTGATGCTGGTCGGCGTGGTCAAGCTGGCGCCGAACCTGCCGCTCAACGGCAACTACCCCTATCTGCATCTGGACCAGAAGATCATGCACCTGGGCTTCCACATTTACGACGTCGGCTTCCAGAGCCCCAACGTCGAGGCGGCGCGGCCGCTGGTCTACGCCACCGCGCTGCTGCTGGTACTGGTGATCGCCACGCTCAACTTCAGCGCGATCTACATCCGCAACCACCTGCGCGAAAAATACAAGGCGCTGGATCATTGATTGGCGCCGCCAGCCGCATCGTGGGCTTCCGAGGGAAGCGCCCGGCGCGGATGGCGGCCTGTAGCTTGCAGCTGGCAGCTGCGAACGGAGCGAACACATGCAAACCACCACCCATTCGATCGACATCTCGGCCCTGGGCCGCGACAAGCGCAGCCTGAGCCTGGCCAACGAGCAGGTCGCCATCGAGGTGCCCGACCTCAGCCTGTTCTACGGCCAGAAGCAGGCGTTGCACAACGTCAGCATGAACATTCCGCGCCAGCGCGTGACCGCCTTCATCGGCCCGTCCGGCTGCGGCAAGTCGACCCTGCTGCGCTGCTTCAACCGCATGAACGACCTGGTCGACGGCTGCCGCATCGAAGGTGCCATCAACCTCGACGGGCAGAACATCTACCAGAAGGGTGTGGACGTGGCCGACCTGCGCCGCCGCGTCGGCATGGTGTTCCAGAAGCCCAACCCGTTCCCCAAGAGCATCTACGAGAACGTGGTCTACGGCCTGCGCATCCAGGGCATCAAGCAGAAGCGAGTGCTCGACGAGACCGTCGAGTGGGCGCTCAAGGGTGCGGCGTTGTGGGACGAGGTCAAGGATCGCCTGCACGAATCGGCACTCGGCCTCTCCGGTGGCCAGCAGCAGCGTCTGGTGATCGCCCGTACCATCGCCGTGCAGCCGGAAGTGCTGCTGCTCGACGAACCGAGCTCGGCCCTCGACCCGATCTCTTCGCTGAAGGTCGAGGAGCTGATCTACGAGCTCAAGTCCAAGTACACCATCGTCATCGTCACCCACAACATGCAGCAGGCCGCTCGGGTGTCCGACTACACCGCGTTCATGTACATGGGCAAGCTGATCGAGTACGGCGACACCGATACGCTGTTCACCAACCCGGCCAAGAAGCAGACCGAAGACTACATCACCGGCCGCTACGGCTAGCCGGCCATGGCAAACCGCGCTCCGCGTTGTCGGCGGCGCTTGCCGTACTCGTTTGTACTGTCTGCGCGCCGCCTCCTAGCGCAGCACGCTTTGCCAAGGGCCGGCTCGTCCGGCGAGAGAACCACAGTTTCGCAAGGGCTCGATGATGATCAGCAAAGACAGCCACACCCAACACATTTCCCAGCAGTTCAACGCCGAGCTGGAGGAGGTGCGCAGCCACCTGCTGGCCATGGGCGGGCTGGTGGAGAAGCAGGTCAACGACGCGGTCACCGCGCTGATTCAGGCCGATTCGGGCCTCGCCCAGCAGGTGCGCGAGGTGGACGACCAGATCAACCAGATGGAGCGCAACATCGACGAGGAGTGCGTGCGCATTCTCGCCCGCCGTCAGCCAGCGGCCTCCGACCTGCGTTTGATCATCAGCATTTCCAAGTCGGTGATCGACCTCGAGCGCATCGGTGACGAGGCGACCAAGATCGCCCGCCGCGCCATCCAGCTGTGCGAGGAAGGCGAGTCGCCCAAGGGCTACGTCGAGGTGCGCCATATCGGCGACCAGGTGCGCAAGATGGTGCAGGAGTCGCTGGACGCCTTCGCCCGCTTCGATGCGGACCTCGCGCTGTCGGTGGCGCAGTACGACAAGACCGTCGATCGCGAGTACAAGACCGCCCTGCGCGAGCTGGTCACCTACATGATGGAAGACCCGCGCTCGATCTCCCGCGTGCTCAGCGTGATCTGGGCGTTGCGCTCGCTGGAGCGCATCGGCGACCACGCACGCAACATCGCCGAACTGGTGATCTACCTGGTGCGCGGCACCGACGTGCGCCACCTCGGCCTGGCACGCATGGCCGAGGAAGTGGAAGGCACCAAGGAGCGCTGACAGGCGCGCCGGTAGCGGTGGGCGCCAGCCCACTGTCTGCGGATGCGCGTTGCGCTCAGCTGGCTATCAATGCCTCGCTCAGATAGTCGATCAGCGCCCGTGTCTTCGGCGGCAGGTGGTGATTCTGTCGCCATAGCAGCCAGGCCGCGCCCTGGTAGGAGCCGGTGTAGCGCCACTGCGGCAGCACTTCGCGCAGCTGCCCGTCGGCCAGCGCCTGGGCAGCGGTGAAATGCGGCAGGCAGGTGATGCCCAGGCCTGCCAGCGCCACCAGTAACCGGGCCTCGCTGTGGTTGCTGATGTAGCGACCGCGCACCGTCACCGTTTCCTGTTGCTCGCCGCGGCGCAGGTGCCAGCGATTGTCTCCCGCCGTTTCCCCCAGATACAGGCAGCTGTGGCGCAGCAGGTCCTGCGGATGTTGCGGCTCGCCGTGGCGCTGCAAGTAGTCGGGGCTGGCGCAGAGCAGTTGGCGCACCGGCCCGAGCGGCTTGCCGGCCAGGCCTTCGGGTGGATTGTCGGTGACCTGCACCAGCAGGTCGAAACCGTCCTCGATCAGGTCCGGGCTCTGGTCGCTGATCCGCAGCTGCACATCGACCTCGGGGTAGCGCTGGAGAAAAGCCGGCATCAACGGTCCGACGACGAACTTGCCATAGGCCTTCGGCACGCTCAGGCGCACCAGCCCGCGCGGGCTGCGCATCAGCCGCTCGCCGATGGCGACGGCGGCATCGGCCGCATCGAGCATGTCCCGGCAATGCTGGTAGAACTCCGCCCCGGCCTCGTTCAGCCGCAGCTGGCGTGTGGTGCGTTCCAGCAGGCGCAGCGCCAGGGCCTGCTCCAGCCGTGCCACCTGGCGGCTCACCGCCGACGGTGTACTGCCCAGCAGGCGCGCGGCGCCGGAGAAGCTGCCGGCCTCGACCACCCGCACGAACACGGCCATGTAGGGCAGCAGGGCTGCGCTGTCATTCGTTCCCATGCGGAACAGGTCCTGTGCTGTTTCGCTGGATTATCGACTGCCGCGACAGGCCCGACAATCAGCGCCTGATTGGTGCGGGGATTCGAACATGAAAGGCACGTTGAGACAGGGGCTGTGGCTGGCCGATGGCATGCTGCTGGCGGTGGCGCTGATCTGGGGCAGCAGCTATGCGGTGGCCAAGCAGGCGCTGCTGTTCTATCCGGTGCTGGGTTTTCTGGCGATCCGCTTCGGCCTGACCTTTGTCCTGCTGCTGCCGCAACTGCGCGGCGCCGGACGCCGGGCGCTGCGCCCCGGCCTGCCGCTGGGGCTGGTGATGCTGGCGATCTTTCTCTGTGAGACCTGGGGCGTGATGCTGACCAGCGCCAGCAATGCGGCGTTTCTGATCAGCCTGTGCGTGGTGATCACACCGTTCATGGAATGGCTGCTGCTGCGCCAGCGGCCGCACAACACGCTGTTCCTCGCCTGCGCGCTGTCGCTGGCGGGGGTCTGGCTGCTGACCGGCGGGCCGCAGCTGTCGCTTAATCTCGGCGATGCGCTGATGCTGGCCGCCGCGTTGCTGCGCGCGGTGCTGGTCTGCCTGACCCGACGATTGACGGCCGGCCGGGAAATCCCGGCACTGGCGCTGACCGCGGTGCAGAGTGGAGTCGTTGCGGCGGGCTGCATCCTGCTCGCCGTGTCGCTGCCGGGCGGACTGCCGGCGCTGCCGGTGGAGCCGGGCTTCTGGTTCTGCACGCTGTATCTGGTGCTGTTCGCCACGCTGTTCGCCATGTTTGCGCAGAACCGCGCGCTGGGGCGCAGCAGCGCAACGCGGGTGTCGCTGCTGATGGGCTCCGAACCGCTGTTCGGCGCGATCATTGCCGGTCTCTGGCTGGGTGAGCGGCTGGGGCCGATGGGCTGGGCGGGTGGGTTGCTAATCATGCTGGCAACGCTGTGCACCCTGAGCATCGGCCGCCAGCCGGCGCCGAGCACGGCCGGCGATGGTGCGCCGGTCTGTGCCTAGCGTGCAGGCACGGCGACAGGCCGGTCAGCCCTGCCGCAGTTCCGCCTGCAGCTCGTCCAGCGCCGTCTGGCGCTCGCCGTCCTGCAGGCGGGCGCCGGGGTTGAGCGAGGACCACTCGGGATGGGCGCGGCAGCGCTGCAGCGCATCGGGCAGCTTGCCCTCGCGCCAGCCCTGATCCTGCGGCGTGGCCAGGCGGATCGCCTCGGTGGCGGCGTGCCCCCGAGTCGCGAGCACGGCCAGCAGTTGGCGCTGGCGCAAGGCGAGCAGGCGCAGCACGGCGTCGTCGACGCTCAGCTCGCGCTGGCCCTTGAGCTTGCCGAGCAGGCGATTGCCATAGTGCCGCGCAGTCTGAGCGCCGCCGCCGGCAATGGCGCCGAGCAGCGCCGCGGCGCCGAGGGTGATGCCGCCGACCATCAGGTCGACGCCGGCACCGGCCGCGGCACCTGCGGCCATGCCGCCGCCGATCTTCACGCCCAGCTGCTTGAGGGTCTCGGGGTTGAACAGGTCGTCGCCCCAGCGCCCGTCGAGCAGCGGTAGATCACTGGCCGCCGCATCGTCCTGGCGAAAGGCATACAGGCGCAGCAGCGCCTCGACGCAGCGCTGTTCGCGGCGGCGCACGGCATCGTGCAATTCACGAATGGCGCCGCGCTCCAGTTCCGGCTGTGCGGCCACGCTGCGTCGGCAGGCGGCGACATCCACCAGCAGTTCGGCGATCAGTCGCTGGCCGCTGGCCAGGCGTGCGGCAGCCTGGGCCTCGTGGTCCTCGATCAGTCGCTGCAGCTTGGGTCGCGCCTGTTCCAGCAGCAGCGCCAGGCTTTCGTACAGCCGGCGCTCACCGTCCACGGGTGGCGCTACGCTGTCGAAGCGCACCAGTGCATGCAGGCCGAGGCGGGCCAGGGCCTGACGCCATTCCTCGTCGCGGTGCCCCGGCTGGGCGACGAAATTGAGCACCGGCAACAGCGGCTTGCCGCAGCCGGCGAGCACCGCCAGCTCGTCCTTGTACTTGGCCAGCACCGGCTCACGGGCGTCGATCACGTAGAGCCCGGCGTCGCTGGCCAGCAGCTGACGCAGCACCTTGGCTTCCTGCTCGAAGCGCTGGCGTGCCTCGCTGCCGTCGAGAAAGCGCGCAGTGCGTGCCGGGCCGTCGAGGCGCTCACCGGGACGCTCCAGCCGTTCGAGGTAGTCGAGCAGGGCGATGGCATCTTCCAGGCCCGGGGTGTCGTAGAGCTCCAGCAGCGGCTCGCCGTCCACCGACAGCCGCGCACCCTCGACGTGGCGGGTGGTGCTCGGCCGGTGCGAGACCTCACCGAAGCCGATGTCGCGGGTCAGGGTGCGCAGCAGCGAGGTCTTGCCGACATTGGTATGGCCGACCACGGCCAGTTTCAGCGCTTCAGTCATGGCCTGTCTCCAGCCAGCGCAGCGGGGCGCAGCTCGAATGCGTCAGCCCCAGGGTATCCAGCGCCTGATGCCAGTCTTCCAGGCGCGCGCTGTCCAGCGCCTCGCCCGGGGGTGCCTGCAACAGCCAGACGCGAGTCGCCGCCGCGCAGCGCGACAGCTCGCCGATCAGCGCCAGGGTGCCGCGGTCGGGTGAGCGTCGCGGATCACAGGCGACGGCCAGGCGTGCCGGCGGAAAGCGGGTGAGTTGATCGAGCAGCCGTCGGCGCCCCTCGCGGTCGTCGAGGATGCCGGCATCGGCTATACCCTTGGACAGAGCCGGCGGCCACGGGCGGCTGCCGTCCAGCTCGATGGCCACCAGCACGGCGCCAGCGCTGCCATCGAGCTGAGCGCCGGCAGTCGGTGCGTGCAGTTGGGCGGGCGCCGCATCACGGATGCCGAGGCGCTCGCTGGGTGGCTGCAGGCGCTCGCGCAGCAGGCGGTAGGCCGGCAGGTTCAGATCGAGGGTCAGCGCAGCCCGCCCACGGCGCCAGCGCCACAGGCAGAGGCTCGCCAGCAGCAGTCGCGGCAGCAGACCGTAGACCAGCAGCACGCCGACCAGCCAGCCGGCCCAGCGTTGCCGGGCGCCGTCCAGATCGCCGGCGAGTGCGCCGCTGGCGCGGATCTGCTCGACATCCGGCACGCTGAAGCCGAGCAGGGCCGGCAGCGCGCCGAGGGCCTGGGTCAGGCCGACGAAGGCGTTCTCGCCGAGGATGGTGGTTTCCCAGACGAAGCCGTAGCGGCGGGTCGCCAGCAGGGCGAGGAGGGTGAGCAGGGCGCTGGCCATCGCCAGCAGCCATAGGGCGTGCACGCCTGTTCCCAGCAACCAGTGGCCGAGTCGGCGCTGATGCAGCACGCTCAGCAGGGCTGGGGCCAGCTGCGCGGCGCGGGCATCACGGGCGAGCTTTTCGCTCAGCCAGAGCCACAGCCGCCCCAGCGCGCCGCTGCTGTCACCGGTCAGCAGCAGGCCGAGCAGCCAGCCGAGCAGGGTCAGCAGGTTCAGCCCGAGTAGGCTGCCCAGCGCCCAGAACACGTTGACCGGTCGCTGCCCGTCGCCGAGTGCGGCGAAGGCCAGCCCGGCACCGGTGAAGAGCGCCAGCAGGATCAGCGCGAGCGCGCCCAGGCGGGCGCCCTGACGCCAGTGCCGGAGCGCCTCGATGAGCCCGTCACGGTGCGCCAGCCAGAGCGCGCGGCGCTCGATCAGCGCCGGCAGATCGCCGCCCTGGGTACGGGCCTGGCGGTTGGCCTCGTCGTCGTCCAGCGGCCCGGCATGCTCTTCGCGCAGGCGCACGGCTTCGGTCAGCCAGATTCGGTCGAGCGGAGTGAGATCGGGAGAGGGGCGGACGGTCACGCGGCTTCTCGCTGGCGGGTCGAGCCCTGAGGATAACCGCTGCCGCGCGGAACGGGGAAACGGGGAGCCGTTGCGGCTCCCCGCTGTGGTCGTCAGTCGGCGTTGCGCAGGCGCACGGCGATATCCGGCTGGTCGATGAACAGGCCATCGATGCCGGCATCAAGGAAGGCGCGGATCTCCGCTTCGCTGTCGCCGCGCTCGTGGCGCTTGTCGCTGCTGCGCAGGTTGGCCGGGAGGAAGGCGTTTTCTGCGCGGAATGTGTACGGGTGGACCTTGAGCCCGACCGCATGGGCGGCGGCGACGAAGCCGGTCGGCGTGCCCAGATTGCCGTTGCCGTCACGCGGAATGATGTAGCTCTTCTCCGGGCCGACGCCGGCGGCGTAGCGGGAGATGGCCTTGAGCCCGGCGGGGGTGGCCATCTGCGCGTAGGTCAGCTTGGTCCCGCGCACCTGCTGGTCATACGGCTGGCCGGAGCTGAACAGCTGCACCAGGCGCAGCTGGGTCAGGCGGCTGAGGGTCTTGAGGTTGTCCACCTCGAACGACTGGATATACACCGGCGCGTGGCGCCCGACGTAGCCGTTGCGGGTGAGGATGCGCACCAGCGGCTTCTCCATGGCCAGGCCGAGCTGCTGGAAATGGGTCGGATGCTTGGTTTCCGGGTACAGACCGATGCGCCGGCCCTGGCTGAGCTGCAGTGTTTTCACCAGGTCGATGATCTCCTGCAGGGTCGGGATTTCCAGGCTGCCGTCCATGCGGGCATTGCCCGGGCGGATATCCGGGATGCGCTCGATGGCGCGCAGGGTCTTCAGCTCGGCGAGGGTGAAGTCTTCGCTGAACCAGCCGGTGAGGGTGACGCCGTCGACCTGCTGGGTGCGCTTGCGATCGGCAAACTCGGGGCGTTGGGCGACATCGGTGGTCAGGCCCAGCTCGTTGTCGTGGCGGGCGACGATATGGCCGTCACGGGTCATCACCAGGTCCGGCTCGATGTAGTCGGCGCCCTGGAAAACGGCCAGGGCATAGGCGGCCAGGGTGTGCTCCGGTACATAGCCGCTGGCGCCGCGATGGGCGATCACCAGCGGGGTCGGCTCGCCCCGCGCAGCCTGGTGTTTCGCGGCGTGTTCATCCGGCGCAGCGAAGCCGGCGAGCGGTAGCAACAGGGTGCAGGCGGTCAGCCAGCGGCGAAGGGAAGCGGTGGTCTTGCGGGCCATTTCGGCATCTCCTCGGTTTGGATATCCCAGCCTGCGCCACTTGCATGACCGGACGTTGACGCTGCGTTGCCGCTTGTATTGCAAAGCGATGAAGCCGACGAACGGCTGACGCTTCGGCAAGCTGTATCGCTCTGCTATTCTCGCCGCCATGAATCAGACCCGCCTTCCCCTCGCCATGATCGCCGCCCTCGCGCAGAACCGCGTGATCGGCCTCGACA
>Ga0172375_10000645_pt1 | contig 55769 bp, 61 predicted proteins | sample LakKiv1m_FD_114537 | JGI IMG/M metagenome (GOLD analysis project Ga0172375, IMG submission 114537) | Freshwater microbial communities from Kabuno Bay, South-Kivu, Congo - kab_092012_11.1m | ecosystem: Environmental > Aquatic > Freshwater > Lake | place: Democratic Republic of the Congo...
CCCAGGACAGGTTCGCCCCGTACAGGGTCGCCCCGGACAGGTCCGCCCCGGACAGGTCCGCCCCGGACAGGTCCGCCCAAGACAGGTCCGCACGCACTCCTCCGTGTTCGTTATTCAGCCACAGGGCATGCAGCCGAAGCACTTTATTGAGGTCCATGAGCCTTAAGGTCCGAATTGTCCATGACGTGAACTCCTTTCTGAAATTCAGAAACTTCTGTCAATCCCTGGCGTGTATGAGGTCCTGGAAGTCATTGTGTCTTGCAAGCTCTCCCAACTCGACCTCCAGCTCCCGGAACTTGGCCTTGTAGTAGGCCAGATCGCTGGTGAGGTCTGCAACCCTGAGTTCGAGGTCACAGACCTCCCTTGCACGCTGCATCAGCAGGCGCTCCAAGTGGGTTTCATTCATATGCGGACTCCACGAATTTCCAGACTTCGGGGATGAATTGTAGGACCCGTCCCAGCACCACGTCTGGATACAAGTTGTGATACGTTTCTCCTTCATGGGTGAGGGACCACCGCAGGCCGTCGTATTCCAGGTCGAATACGATCGAAGTGGCCACCTTCACAGGACGTTTTTCCGTCCTGGCGACCCCTGTCGCCCGTTGACACGCCTCTTTGTTGGCCAGTGGGCCAAGCAGGGTCAGATAGGACTCCTCTATCGACCATCCACCGGTGGGATGCTTGGCCACCCAGCCCCATGACATGCAGTCCGACTTGGGGTGGTACTCTATGTCGAATTCCACAGATACATCGAAGTGTCTCTTGATCACTGTAGCCGTCCGTTTTCTAAAGGTTGGAATTGTCCCCTCTGGCCTCTTCTAGGACACAGTCCACCAGATCGTCCGAATCCATCAATCCCCAATGCTCATGGCTTCCATCCGGCCGGTCGATGTTGACTGCCACGTATCGGTATACGGGCAGAGCATTGAACTCATGGTCATCCGCCCTGGAGATAGTCACCTTATTTCCATTGGAGAAGGTGATTTCGATCCCGGTTTCGGTATTCTTGAACATACTGTCTCTCCTTCAAGAGTTAAGCCATCCCCAGATGGCCATGGTGATTTTCCACGCCTCTCTCCCGGATACCCAAAACAGGCACCCGATCATGACTCCAGGGTATTGCCTTCTTTCTGAATTTCAGAAACTGTCTTCGGGGATGACTTTCCCGAAGTAGAAATCGAGGAGACACCAGTCCTCGGTCTCGTCCACGGGGACCAGAGTGTCTCTCGACCCCCGGAATTGGGCGTCCCGGAATGCCTTCCAGGACCGAGACCGGGCCCGCTGGACGTCATTCCAGGCATTGGGTACCCGGTTGATCCCATGCCTGACCTTCGGCTGGAACATCTCATCCCCCTCCAGGCTCCGATACCACTGTCTGGTTCCCCTCGGCCTACGCATCACCACATCTCCTTGATTCTGAATTTCAGAAAATCTCTCCGGGAGAGATTACGACACGTATGCCAAACCCAACTGCCTGGCGATCTGTCGCTTAGCTCCCCTCGTCAAAGATGTGTTGCGAAGCTGAGCACGAAGCTCCGACTCCCGAATTGCCCCGTAGTTAACAGGGACCGGCTTCCCGAAGACCCTGAACATTGGGTTCGGGATGCCCCTGGGTGAAGACCCCCAATCAATTCTCATCGTCGTCCTCCATCAACCGAGGGAGTTCGATGATCAGAAACATGCCGCCCAGGATAGCCCCGATCATGGACCCGAGGATCCACAATGGCCGGAGCATGGGATTCCAGGGCCAGATACCCAGGGCCCCCTCGAAGGCGGCTCCCAGGAACAGGGAGATCAATGCCCCGATCCCCACGGCTCGGGTGAGTCCAGAGAGTTTCATGTATCAACCTTCTTTCTGAATTTCAGAAATTCCTCACCAGTCCCATGCATCCTATCGGCCGACCCTTCTCGTCCCGAATTAACTCTCCGGGAGAGAACACATCCCCCCGGTTGGGGACCGCCAGTCTCACCTGGGTGGACACCACCCACCCCACCCCCTCCTTGGGCTCGGGAAGGAATTCCACCTCCCCCACCCTCTGGGTGAAGATGTCCACCGTCGTCCCAGTCGGAAACTCGACTAAGATGTTCTCCGTCTCCACCCGAGCCTCGACTCCCGAGGGAACCAACACCATCCGGCCCCGCTGGGAGTGAACCACAATCTCATGCTTCGTCAGGTTCACGAATTCCATAAGTCCTCCTATTTCAAATCCCGACCATCCCGATCAAGATTCCAAGGTTTGGAATAACTACCCATCACCCACGATACCCAGAGGGTTAGGGTAATAATTATTCGAGAACTTCGGAGATTCGGGGAATTAGTTTAATCCCCTGATGAATACCCCAAGGTAACGCAGGGAGGGCCCAAACTTCGAGCCCCCCCATTCTGACTGCTCGGTCAGAAGTTGACCAGGACACCCACGGCGTTCGGGTGGGCCTGGCGGTACTTCGCCCGGCTCGCCGCCCTCTTGGCCAACTTGGCCACCCGAGCCTTCTGCTCCTCTACCCGAGCCCTCTGCCTCGCCTCGAAGTCCGCCAACATCATGCTACGCAGCTGGGACAGCTTCCCATTGGCGTCCATCATTCAACCCTCCACTTATTCTGAAATTCAGAATCTTGGCGTTCCCAAGTCCTTGAATTCCAGAGGTTTCCGACTTCCCCCCGGAGGGGGATTCACCCAGGAACCACCTGGGATCATCAGGCCGGTTAGAGGATCGAGGAATCAGGGAGGTTCGGCACCCCGAGAGCATACAGGGTATTCTGGCTCCTGGCGATCATGCAACCAGGAGTCTGATCACCGAATTCCATGGCGACCAGGGGACTGGTGATTGCCCGGTGACCATCCGGGAGCCGGGGGTGGTCGTAAACGATCCCCTCCAGGCAGATCCCATGGTCCGGAAAGTTGATCGTGGACCACTTTTCCATCAATGCGATGACCATGGTAAGCCCTCTTTCTGAATTTCAGAATTACGGTCCAAGTGTATATTTCGGCTCCCCGACTATCGGGGGTCCGTGGAGCAAGTGAATATTGATGCCCGAAAACCGGGGGGTTTATCGGACGAGTGGATAGGAAATGCACAGATGACGTATAATTGGGGGTTTTTGCCCCCAACCGAAGTGTATATTCCCCTTTCCTCCCGAATCGTCCTTCCTGAACCCCTTGGAACCTGGACTGGGACCACCGAAAAAGTGGATATTTCGATGTTCCACAGTCGTTTCTGCATATTGCCCGATCTTGAACCCCCGAATTGTCGACCTTCGACGGCCCGAAGTGAATATCGATGCCCCAAAACACGGGGTTCTATCGGGCACCTGGATAGGAAATGCAATCCAGGAATATCTGGGGGCAATTCGCTCTGAATAAGCGAATCGAATTACCCCCGTGAAACATCACAGGAGATGCACTAAGTTAGCCTCATCTCCTGATCCGGGGATTCCGAATTGTCCCTACTTTTCGAGAGAAACGAACACCCGAGCGCTGGAGACACCTTTCTCTTCCCGCCGAGAGGCGGCGAACTGCTCCGCCTCTTCCGACGACCGGAAATAGAATACCTGGTCATTGGTCCAATAGAAACTGATGACCACGACAAAGTCGAATTCGAATTCGAACGTCATTCTCACCCTCCACTTCTTTCTGAATTTCAGAATCTCCTGATCCACGGAATTATGGACCAGGGGAGCCCGAATTGCCCCTACCTGACCACCACAGGACGGACATAGTCGTCATGGTCGACGACCAGCAGGCCGGGGGAGTAGACCGAGATCATCCGCAGGATCTTGTACCCGTCCTTGGGGAGGAACATCGTCCCCAAGGGACCGGTGAATACATGAACGTCCAACCCCTTCTCGACCTTATCAAACTCGAAGATCATTGTCACCCTCCTCTTCTTTCTGAATTTCAGAATTATCTGGGCTCTCCAGAAGTTTCTGAATTTCAGAATTACCAGGCATTCCGAATTAGGCAGAGGTATCCCCCCCCGGTCCAGCCAGGGTGGACCCTATTCGGAATTACCCAAGGGGATTCGGATTCCGAATTATCCAGGTGATTATCCACCCGAATTACCCGGCATGTGAGCCCCCTATCGCCCCAGGTCACTTGGCGGTTCCAGGTCTTTACCTGGGGCAAGTCCGCCCGGTCGACATCGACCACAGACCGTATTCAGGATCCAATCCGGATCCGCATACGCATATCCATATCCACGTATTCCGCATATTCGCATAAATGCAGACGCCTCGGATATCTCTGAAATTCAGAATATCCGAGGCGCCTGGCACGACTTTTGCCGCAGCTACGCCGCCGCCGCCACCGCCGCAGCCGGAGCCACCGCCGCCGCCGCCGCCACCGCCGCAGCCGGAGCCACCGCCGCAGCCGGAGCCACCGCCGCAGCCGGAGCCACCGCCGCAGCCGGAGCCACCGTACCATCCAGAGCAGAGAGAACCGCATCGACCCGCCGCCGCAGCCCCTTAACAGCCCAGGCCTCGGTCGACAGCCCACGCAGAGCCTTCAGATAGGACCCGGTTCCTACCGACCCCACCCTAGGCATCGTTCCTTCCTTGAACAAGATGCTGGCCAGGAACTGGCCAACGTCCGCAACAGCCCTTCCATGTGCGACAGCCTTATCCCGTTCGGCCGTCACATGCTCTAGTTCCTTGGAGAGAACATCCAGCTTGACCCACAGACGCTGCACGTCGGGGTTCGGCACGACCGCCGCCGCCGCCGCCGCCGCCGCCGCCGCCGGGGCCGCCGCCGCTGGGGCCGCTACCGTATCTTGTGGCTTGTGACCAGTACCCGCCGCCGCCGCCGGGGCCGCCGCCGGGGCCGCCGCCGCCGGGGCCGCCGCCGGGGCCGCCGCCGCCGGGGCCGCCGCCGCTGGGGCCGCCGCCGCCGGGGCCGCCGCCGGGGCCGCCGCCGCCGCCGCAGCAGCAGCCCTTGCCAGTTCGGCACTGGGCACCGTCCCGGTAGCCGCGATCTTGTCCGCAATCGACAGCGTCACTCTCCGACCCCCCAGGTCCGTAACGACCTGGTTGACGTTCTTCGCGTCAATCTTCCCCTTGGCGACCATCCGAGCCACGTAGGCCCCAGATGCGACCGTCAGAAGCTGGTCAAGGACTCCCCGGTCGACCTTCGCCAACGTAACCCAACCGTAGATTGTGCTGGCCGCGAAACCAGTCTCGCGCTCCAGCTCACTCATGTACTCCCCTTTGGCTCCCCTCCCGAGCCCCTTCAGTTCCTGACCCACCAACACACCCAAGGCGTGTTGCTGAAGCAGGTTCGACCGACCAAATTCGACGACCATTGCGACCAACTCCCGACTCGGTCCCACTGTCAACCTTCCTTGCTTTGGCCGGGTTCGCGCGCGGCAGTTTGCCGCTTGCCCCCCGACCTCCCTTACAACGTGTCCACTAAAGATAAGCATTCGCCAGCCCCTTGTCAAGCCTCCCGGCGGCAGCCGGCGGCAACCCCAGCCGGCGGCAGCCGGCGGCAACCAGCGGCAGCCGGCGGCAGCGTTACCGAATTGCCGAATCCCCCAGCCCCCGTTCTTTCCGAATTCCGGAAAGACGAGAAACTTGGACCCCAGCCCTTGACAGATCCAGGTGGATGTAAAATCCAGATTTGGAAAAACGCTGTACGCTACCTCATCCTTTTGAAGTCGAAATCCGTACACCCCCTCCCCGAATTCTCGAATCCCCCAATCATGGTTTCCCCCCGGAATATCTGTTCCCCAATTCTCTTTCCCCGAATGTCTAATTCTCTATTCCTCTGGGGTTTCTAAATCTCTGAATTGCTGTGGGGTTATCTGGGTTATCTCTCCCTGGATTCTCTGGTTCCTTTTGGACGACATAGTTGTCCTTGGGTTCTATATTCCTCTTTGGATGGCCTCTGAATCGTCTTTACCTGTGTGGAGGGGTGACTGCTTCTGAACGCGAAGTTCTCTTTTTCGCGGGGATGATTTGATTATTGGTTCTCCTTTTTGGGAGGAGAAATTGGAAATTGGTAAACCGAGGGGGAATGTATTATGGATAGACATCGGTTACATGTGGTTTGGAGTTCACATTCCGGCCGGAGGGAGGGGAATGGATGGGGATTGTGATGTGAAGGTATGGATTGATTGGGAGTGGATGAGGATAGAGGTGTCGGGGGATGGGGATCGGCGGGTGGTGGTGTTTAGTGAGGCGTTTATGGAGAGGCTGAGGGGATGTGCGCAGCGCACCACGATGGTGGTATTGTCGAAGGTGTTGAAGTCATTGGGGGCTATGGGGATGATGGTGGATGATGTGGTGCAGTTGGATGAGTTATCGCGGTGGTATGGATTGGAGAGGGGGGAGGATGGGGAGTGGGATTGGGGGAAGGTGGCATGGGGGGATGATCGGGATTTGACGGTGTGGTGGTTTATGGATGGGGGGTTGGGGATGGCGGGGGTGGGCAAGGTATTGGGGTTATTGGACCGGGTAGTGAGGGAGATGGAGAAGGGGTTGTGAGGGTGATTGTGGGGTTGAGTGGTGGAAAGGCGTCGGCGTGGTGTGCTGGGTGGGCGTTAAGGAACTTCCCCAAGGAAGGGGTAGTTTTCTATTTCAATGATACCAAGTGGGAGCACCGGGATCTGTATAGATTTATTGATGATCTGTCAAGATATTTTGATCATCCTATTACAGTGGATTCGGATGGAAGGAGTCCTGAGGATTTGTTTCGTGAATACAGAGTATTGGCTAGTAGTAGGATGCCGTTTTGCACCAGGATTCTGAAGGCCCAGAGGCTTCAGGTATTTTATGAGGATGGGGATGTGTTAGTTTTCGGTATAGATTCCAGGGAACCGGAGAGGGCGAAAAATCTGGAGAGAATTTATTCGATGGTGGCTATTAAAACCGGGAAGAAATGTCAGTTGAGGTTTCCCCTTATAGAGGAGCGGGTTACAAGGGATCAGGTGGATGAATTTATCAAGAGCACGGGCATCTTGGAGCCACAGATGTATCGATTGGGGTTCTTGCATAACAACTGCTCGGGTGGGTGTGTTAGGGCGGGGAAGAGACAATGGAAGATGCTGTATGAGAAGCTCCCCGAGGTATATGCTGAGAGGGAGAGGGTGGAGAGGGAGCTTGGTGAGTTGTTGGGGAAGAAGGTGTCTTTCTTAAGGGGAGAGACCTTAGAGGAGTTCAGGGGGAAGATTGAGAGAAAGTCCTTATCATCCTATTACTACGACGATACGTGTAGTGGTAGGGAGTATTGGAAGCTGGTGAGCAGGTATGAGGCTGATAAGAAAAAGAAGGCGGCCCCTCGTCCAACCCGTGGGAAGAAGGGGTTTGTGCGTAGAAGATTTGGGATTGGGAAATAAGGAGAGAGATAATGCGCATAGGCGAGGTCGTGATGGCGTTGTTGGGGGGAGGGAAGAAGGCTGGGCCTCTGGAGGAAGTGGAGTCACCGCCCCCTGCTCCGGCCGTGGACGAGTTGACCTTGGTAATCCATCTGAGGAATGGCCTAAAGAGGACCTATACAGCACAGATAGGGAAAACTGACCAGAAGATTGAGGCGGATTTAAATGTTCATTATCCCCAGTTGTGGGAGGAGTTGGAGGGGAATGGGAAGTCGGTATTGTTTCAATACAACGAAGGGGAGGATTGGTTTTTGAGGGAGGAGATTGTCCTCGTCACCCTGAATTTGAAGAGGGGGTGATGGAATGAGTGATACGAAGAGGTATGTTCTTGTTTATGCTGGGTTGGATAAAAAGGGCAATGCCGACAACAGGTATTTTGTTGGCCAGAATCTCTACCTTGGCATAGCCAATATAACGGATAGCCTGGAGTTGGCCACTATCATGTCTCTTGAGGAAGCGGAGAAGGTCTGGGGTTTGATGGCGGCAAAGAAGGATTGGCAGATTTGGTCTATAAGGGACAGCATTGTTCTTTACGAGGAGTCGGATAGGCACTTGCTTATGGAGAAGCGCAAGAGGCTATCGGAGGAGTTGATGTCGATAGATCTCCAGCTTAATAAGAACTCAGACGGGCATGGGGAGCGCCCACAGATATCTCCTGAGAATATGAGAAAGATGATAAATACTACCAGTGTTACGACGGACCAGGCTGGGTCTGTGGAGTGAGGAAATTCGGGATGGACCTGATAGTGGGACGCCACGAACGCGCCTGTTCGAATCGTCTAAGGTGAAACCTGTGCACAGCGGACGCCGTGTACTACGGTCGGGAGATCGGGGAGGAGCATGACCTCCGGCGGGTGTTTCAGGTCCATCCCATTGGATCATATGGGAACTTTCACTCTCCAAGGGCTGGAAAGGAGTGGCGATGAACCTATTCACTGCGGAATATTGGGCCAAACATTTTGAACGAATGGAATACGAAGATGGCATTTATCCCAGTGAATCGGACGCCATGATGATTGATGATGTAGCAATCTTGTATGTGGATCACCTTGGGATGATCCAAATGGAGGGGGCGCGGAGGGGGTCGTTTATCGTTCCCCTAAAGGGTTACCGTAAGGTGAGGGACCTGGAGGTAGCGATTTCCTTCCGGCCCTGTAAAGAGGGGTTTTGTGGCTCGATTTGGACTGTCGATACCCAAGGAATCGGGTTCTCCTTCCTTGTGCTAAGGGCCGGCAAGCCTTATGTTTATGGGGTGGCATTGGAGGGCAAGTATCTGGGCCCCATGAACGAAGACGAGGAGGAGGCTCTTGATGCACTCAATGAACGTAGAGGCTGACGCTTCGAGTGATGGATGTCCCAGTGATGAAACAGGGGTTCTCTTGGATTTTCAGGATTCGTCTATCATGTTTGATGGAGAGCTTCTGGATGCTCTGGAGGCTGCTCCTGCTTGGGTCGCTGCGACGGTGGTTGGGGGAATCTCTGATCATTACGCAAGGATGCATATAGCTCGTGCCCAGGTTGATAGGATTCAGTCGATATTATGGAGGTTTGCTCACAAGTATCCGCATGAAATCCAGATACTGCTGGACTGGATGCGAAGAGGGTATGAGTATTCTGGAGATCCTTTTAGTGATCTGAAGTTTCTTACTTCGTTTGCCCGATGGGTAGAAACAGAGGACATTATATTCAGGATTTTCAGCAAGGAGGACTGATTCCATGAACACCCAAGACGACGGGGGAATCCCTCACATAGATGTCCCGATTATCAATCGATACGAAGGGATGGTGATAGCCTACCTCAAGTCGGAGAATGGGGGTTGCTGCTATGTGGGGCTGCATCCTGAGATCCTCCAGGTATTGGACCGGGTGGGGAGCTATAGGGTGGCAGAGATATTCTGTTTGAAGGTGTTGGACGGCCTGTGTAAACACGGGGTTAAGTATATGGACGAGGTGAAATTCGAGTGGCCGGATGACATGGTGAACAATGTCGGGAAGGTGGGGGATCTTTCGGATTGGTTTCTTCCCAAGGCCCCTCGCACCTTCAACTACGAGCAGGAGGTTAAGAAGGCTATCTCCGAACTGTCTTATCTCGACACGATCATGGCTCAGTGGATGGTGTCCGGAATTGACTTGGAGGTGGACAGCAAGGTTAAGCATGGGATTGATGTCCTTCTGGCTCTCGATGTATTCTTTTCCAGAATCTCCCACCACTAACAAGAATTGAACGTCATGGGCTGCGATATTCATGTCAATTACGAAGTCAAGATGGGGTCAGGTGGTTGGGAGAGAATCAATTGGGAGGATGAATTCATTCGGAAGATGAGGATTGACGAGGACGGAACCCAGTGGCCCGAGTGGGATTTTAATAAGATGGGGGAGAGCGTGTATTATATTTCGAGGAACTACTTCCTATTTTCCATCCTCGCAGATGTCCGTAATTACTGTGACATGGTGCCCATTTCTTCCCCACGCGGGCTTCCCAAAGACGTTTCCCAGGACACTCTTACCAAAAGCAAGGAGTTTGGGTGTGATGGCCATAGCCACTCCTGGTTGTCGCTTGAGGAGCTTCTTGCCTACGACTGGGATCGGACCGTGTTGCTTGACGGGGTCGTAAACGAAGAAGAATACCGGCAGTGGAAAGAGAAGGGGGCCCCCGAGTCCTACTGCGCCGGGGTGAGCGGAGGGAGGGTGTGCTTCGTCACCCAAGAAGAGATGGAGGATCTGGTGACAGGGGTAGTGGTCCCAGATCCCTATCTCTCCTACTACACATCCGTCGAGTGGGAGCACTCCTATCGCCAGTGTGTTGGCGAGAAGTTCTTTATCACCCTGAATCACTTGTCCAATATACCGGGTTCCGTTCGGTTGGTCTTCTGGTTTGATTGCTGATAGGGCCTCCAGCGTATTATGTATATCTATAGCGGACACCGAGCGAGAAACCGCATGTATCCATACCTTTTGGCATGGAGAATAGGGCGATGACAGCAAGTGAATGGGCAGCGAAGTTACATGGCCGGGAGTTCAAATTGTTCGGAGGATTCCTATCAGAAGATGAGTGTGCCCAAGCCGCTAAAGATGACGTGGTCATTATCTATGGTTATTCGGATGATCTGTTGGAACTGGAAGGAGCCGTGGACGAGGAGTATGCCGCCTGGGGCGGGCTGAACGGCAGGGTGATTAGAGGGGTTCGCATCGACGCTATCTGGAGCCCCAAGTCCGTTGATGCCTCGTGGCTCATCATCGCCCCTGGATTCTCCTTCGATATCATCGAAGGGAATGGAAGCCTGTTTTGCCGTGGATCCGTGGTTCCTGGAAAATTGTTTCGGTATCCCGATAATCAAGAACCAGAATCCAGGGAGTGGAGAATTGTCTTCAATGGAGATGATGATTGTCCGTGTTACATGTTTATGTTTGTAGAAACCAGTAAAATGCCTGGCGATACCATGGAACGAAACGGAATGTTGATGACACCCCACGCATCAGATGTCACCACCCTTCGTCAGAGATTTGGCGACATGGAGAAGGCATTCAACAAACCGGTCTTGGACGAGCGCGTAGTAAACCCCGTTTCCGCAGGAAACTACCCATGAAGGTCATCATAGCCGGAGGAAGAGACTTCGAGGGCGGCAAGAAACACCGCAAGTGGCTCAAGGAACAACTGCAAGATTTGCAGGCCACCTACGTGCTGTCCGGGTGCGCCCGTGGTGCCGACGCCTTCGGGGAGGAGGTCGCACAGGAACTGAACATCCCTGTCGAGATCCACCCGGCCGCGTGGGCAGTACACGGACGGTCAGCAGGCCTCTTTCGCAACGAAGCCATGGCCCAACTTGCGGATGCCTGTATTCTGTTTCCCGGTGGTCGAGGAACCCAGGACATGGAATCCAGAGCCATCAAACACGAACTCGTCATCAGGAAGTGGGAGGAAAAGTGATCAAGATTCTCATCCCAGAAGGAGACCTGTGCCGCTCCAAGGAAACAGGAGAAGCCTGCACCTGTCTGCGCCACAAGAAGCACCCTCCCCACAAGGGAGGAGGCCCCACCCTCGTGGAATCCTATGCCTGTGACCTATTCCGAATTAGAGTTCCCTGTAAGGTGGACGTCGATGGGTTCCTGTGTATCTCCAAGAACCCGTATTGCTTTCGTTTCCAGCCATGACCCAACCTGGCAATAAAAATGTCCACGTCGTAGAGTCTTGCTGCGCGTCCTGCAACGCCACAGGGATCATCCAAGATCACCGGGGAGACTGGGTGCTATGTCCCGCCTGCCAGGGCAGTGGGTCCGTCCTCGTGTTCGTAGAACCCTTCACAGGCCGTCGAGAGGTTACTGGCGTCGAGAAAGTGAAAGTCCTATACGGACAATTCCAAGCGGAGACAGGGGAATGGCTGGGGAAGGAAGTGGACTACCAGGAGTTCCTGTCGGGGAAGGCGATCAGATGCTCCCAGACCAGGTAACCTGTTCCACATGCCAACACTACCAGCCAAAAAAACGCGGGGACCTGTGCAAGAAGAAGAAGGGGTCCCTGTTGCAGAATATCGGATTCGGAATGTTTGCCGAAATCACCTACAGCGGTCTGGGGTTGTCGGAGGTTGACGAGGATGACCAAGGACAGGTGGTCGTCCTGAAAAACTGCCCCCTCTACCAACGAAAGGCCTGAACATGAAGATCGAAGTCGTTCCCGAGAAAATCACCGTGAAACTGGGCGATACGTCTGTTAAGCTCACCCGCGATGAATGCTGGGACCTATACCATGCCCTCGAAAAGGAACTTGGAATCCAGATACTCCCCACTTATCCGAACAACCCGTGGTGGATAGAGATTCAAAACCCACCCCTCAACCCATACATTATCTGGTCCTCTGATAACACGGGCTCTGTTGATCTTGATTCGCATATCAAGGTCAACTCCATCAAGTCCGATGCCCCATGAAGGAAGTAGAGGTGCTGACTCCATCAGCTATCCTTATGTGGGTTACTCCAGACCCAGAGTGGACCATTGAGCGGGCCGCCAGGGTGTGCTACGATTCCCTTGACAAGATCGGGGAACGTCCTCAAGTAAATGAAAAGATGCTGCGTAGACTCAGAGCCTCAGGGCACTTGTCTTGCTTCGAACAAGCATCAGCATCTTTCGAGATCATTTGCTCAAGGGCGTGCCACGTCCAGATCATCAGACATCGGACCATGTCTTACTTGGCCCAATCTCAGCGTTACGTGAAACTGGGAGGGTTCCTGCCCGTGTGCGTGGTAGACCCCATCACAGATGACGAGAGATCTTTCTATGAGCACTGCTACTATGAGTATCAACGTCGGATCGAGGTCGGGCAGAAGCCCGAGAGGGCCAGGGAGGTCCTGCCCAACTCCACGGCAACCAGAATGATCATGACGGGAAACTTCACTAACTGGAGGAGATTCTTGTCAGCCAGACTGGACCCCCATGCCCAAAGCGAAGTCCGGCTTGTTGCTGGACAAATAGCGTCTTCCTTGAAAAAGATCGCCCCCATAGTCTTCGAGGACGTGAATCCATGAGCCACTGCGACGAGTGCCGTTACCTACAGTACATTCGCCAGTTGTCCGGTAACTACTACATCTGCGCCGTGCCCCTGCCTGAGTGGGTCGTGAGCCACTGGGATGCCCATCCTAACGATCTCGACATCGTCATAGATCCCGATAACGGGGAAAACTGCGAGGCCTTCGAACCACTCAATTGGGACAACTGAACCAAAAGAAATGGGCGCCAATCCAATTCTCCGGACGAGCGCCCAATCTGTTTCTGCCCACCCGTTCACCTCTCCATCATCTCGTCCACCAATTCCCCCACCCGGCGCTTGTTCCTTTGAGCAATAGCTTCATCGGTTTCAAGGACAGCCAATCTTTGGTCTATCTGGATGACTTGTTTCTGTAAGGCGAGAAAATTCCTTCCAGTGACCACCTGTTGACTGGTGATGAAGACAAGACACACTATGATTCCGATAATCGCAACCAGAGTTACTCCTATTAGCGTGCTGACGGTGACCATCTCTCTCGAACTCAGATGTCCCTCACTCACCTCTGCCACCTTCTCGTTTTACTTTCATGGCTTCATGCATCTTTGCCATCCTATCTCTCAGAACCTTTTTCTCTCCTTCTGTTAGCACCTTCTTGTTTTTGTCGCTTTTTAACGACATCAGTAATTTGCCACCACGGTAAGGAAACAGTGGACACTTATTAGACAAACAGGTCTTTTTTGGGTTTTCGTCCCACCCCAAACACTCGACACAGAACAGCTTGATCGCCAAAGATCTACAATAATTATCGATTGTAACCGTTCCACCATCAGCGGATCTGATAACGTGTTTCATCACCTCCTTTTCATCAACCTCCTCCTCCACTTTTTCCTCCACCTCAGGATCAGGATCGTTTTCCATGGTGGTCTCCCATAGAGATTGGGGCCTCAGGATGATTGCCCGAGGCCCCCATGGCTCTTTCGCTCACCCCTGGCTTGCCGCTGCAAGACGCTGCTCCTTGGCGGCCCTGCGACCCTCGCTGATCCGCTTCCCACGAGCCTTGTCCTTCTCAGCCGAGACCCTCCACTCCTCCTCGGTAACCACCTTGAAGGAGATCAACGAATCCCGGCCCTTCACCTTGCGAGTCTTGACATAGAGCCCGCAATCCTTGCCGGCCTCGACCAGGGCAAGCTTGAACAACTTGGGATCCTCATCGTTCCCAAGGCTCAGAACACCATGGTTGTCGACCCCGACCGCAGCATCAAGGAATCGACGGGCCTCAGCGACAATGGGCTCGGGGGGACGGATGGGACCACGGGTGGTAGTGATCAAGGTGGCCATTTTCTCTCTCCTCTTGGAAGTTTTCCGTGGCAGTCGTTCACTGCTCACTGTCCAATAATATAACGCTTCCAAGCGGGATGTCAATAGCTGTTTCAATCCGTCTCACCCCATGGACCCAAAAAAAGAACGCCTCCCTGGGCACTCAGGACATAATCGGGATCGTCTTCCACGCTGATCACCAGATCGTCCCCATCATCAATTTCCCCAAGGGCGTTCTGCCTGGCCTCCTCTATACTGGACGCAGAGGATATCACCAAGAGACTCCGCTCACTTGAATCAATGCCATACCACACGCATACCACCGACCCGGCCATTATTCTTCACCCTCGATCCCTTCTATAACCTCGTTGTCTATGTGAATCTTATCTATCTTACCGACACACAATAGAATATCGTTCTTGAGTTCCTCCAAAATATTCGGGTTTTCTGTCAGGTGCCTCTTGGCATCAGCCACTCCGTGGGCGTTCCAGGTGTCAGATTTGATCCACCCACCCTTCTTAGAAAGCAATCCACACTTAACGCCAAGGTCGATTATGTCACCCAGCTTATCGAACCCCACAGCATCATTGTCCGCAAACAATAGATCGACTTCGGCTTGACGGAAGGGGGCAGCCAGTTTGTTCTTGACAATCTTAATCCTGGTTTTCCTACCGACTACCGACTCCCCGTCCTTAATCTGCCCTATAGACCTGACATCCAATCTCATGGACGCCCAAAACGGTAAGGCCCGCCCCCCTGGAGTGGTCTCGGGATTCCCTCCATAAGGTCCTATATTTACCTTCGTCCTAAGTTGGTTGATAAACAGGACCGTGGTTCCGTGCTTGTTGGCCGGGCCAGCGATCTTGCGCATCGCCTGGGACATGAGGCGGGCCTGCAAGCCCATGTGGGAATCCCCCATCTCCCCCTCAACCTCAGCCCGTGGCACCAGCCCAGCCACGCTGTCGACCACGATAAGCCCCATCCCTCCACCCTTGCAAAGCTCTTCGACGATTTCTAAGGCCTGCTCTCCTCCATCGGGCTGGCTGATTAGGAGCCGGCCAATGTCCACGCCAATCTTGGGCGCCAACTCCACGTTGAGAGCGTGTTCGGCGTCGATAAAAGCGACCTCCAAGCCCTGGCGCTGGGCCTCGGCAACGACATAGAGGGCAAGGAGTGTTTTCCCAGAAGATTCCGGACCAGAAATCTCCACAATCCTCCCACGGGGGAAACCCGATATTCCAGTTGCCAAATCGATTGACATAATTCCACATGGTATCACCTCCACCTTGACCTTGGGCGCATCGGACAGGCGCATGATAGCCCCTGCCCCAAACTGTTTCTCGATCTTAGCCAGAGAAGCTTTGACCTTCTCAGCATCACTCATCTCAACCATCAGATTCCTCTCTTCCATAGGGCGGCAATTCAAAAATGGTTATCGTGCCGCCACAAAAAGGATTGATCTCACAGGCCGCAATGATTGCCATGTCCATAGTTGTTCTGGTGTCGATCCTGGGAACCCCGATAGCAGGACTCAAGGATCTATTATGCGCCATGATAGCCGAAAGAGCCCCCAGGGCACATTCTCTCCCGGAGCCAATGGCAGCCCCTTTCTCTCCCCTGCGCTCCATCACGAAATAGGCCCCGTCCACCTCGAACAACCTGGACCTGGTAGCAATAAGAATGGTTCCCCCTTGGTTTTCCGTTTCGTCATCCTGCCTCTCCATCCGGCCATTCTCTTTAAGAAGCGATTTGAAAGGCTGGATGATATCCTGTATAATGATCTTGACCACCTCGTCGTCATCAATGGTCGGTTCCCCATCCCCGGTTAACGCTTCCATATCAGGATAGTCAATACCATACCTGAGTATCTGGCCGGAGGCAGCATTCCCTGAATACCCGACAAGCATACCGGTGCCCGTGTCCCACACCTTATACTGCCCCGGCATGGCGTCGTCCTTCACACCATTGTCTGAAATGAGACCATCGGCACCCAGAAACATGGTTCCGTCTTTCCCGACCAACCCCACCACACAGGTCATACCGAATCCTTTCGCCCAAAGACAGTCTTAGCCATCCGTGTCCACATGCTTTCGTAGGAGTCTCCACCCATGGCGGCTCCGGCTTGCCATGCAAGAATCGCTCCCACAGATACAGGAATCCAAGTTTTCCTGTCTAAAAACGTGACACCGATTAGCACGAGGGGCGGGTAGAACGACGCCCACTTGACAAGGTGATACGTCCACCATCCAACATTCGATTTTCTCTGGATGAGAGAATCTCTCCAGCCATCCAGAAACGACATGAGGATTAATCCAGTTCCAAGGACCGCCGTCCACATGGGGCTATTCATCGACGATAACTCCCTGTGCGAGGGTGGTCTTATACCACTGCGGGAACCCTCTTACGCAACCCCGCTCAATCTGGGGCCACGCCCAGCGGAACAGGGCCTCTTTGATGGCCTCCTTCTCCTCCTCCTTAACATCTCTCTGGATTTCCTTGATCAAAGGACCAATGTCCTCCGGAGCACCTTCCAATTGCCCAGAATCTCTCTTATGTTCGATTGCCTTTCTCCATCGATTTTCATTCGCGTAGGTTTCAATCAGGATGCTCACCACGTCGTTCCTGTTAGGGTTATCTCTTTTCCATGTTTCGGCATGGGTTTCCTTAAACTCCTCCCTGACGAGCTTACCCATCAGGACCTTTCCTGTCTTCTCGTCAAATCTGTGGTAGTTTTTTATCACCACCCCCTCTACCTTGATGTTCCCAAACCTGGAAGTCCTCTCGATAAACTCCTGCAATATATCGGGTTCCTCAAGAAACCCATTGAAGAAGACGGGGGCGAAATCCAACCCAAGCCTAACAGCCTCCTCCGTTACCTGGCCGGGAGCAAGCCAGTCCTGGGTTCCATATCCCACCTCGATGTCAAAAAGGGCTATGTGACCACTGGGCACTCGGTCGTAGGTCAATACGTTATGTCTCGGAGTCCGCAGGTATTCTCCTCGATACACCCACCCAGGCCTCATGGACCCGGCTATGCCCTTGATCGACTCAACCGCCTTGGTGAACATCTTTTCCGGTGCGTCTACATAGATCTCTGCACCCTTGGAGCGAATGGACAAAGCTCCCTCTTTATCTACACTGAACGAGATCTGAGATCCGTCAACCTTCTCGCTTATAACTACCGGATCGTTGAACAATTCTGCTATGGCTCGATGCCCGAGGTTGTGTATTTTGGGGTAAGATGCTATTTGCTCCATGTCTCCCTCTCTCCTGTTGTCCTCATTCGCCCATCACTCTTAACGATAATTCCTTGTTGTCGTTAAGAGCAACAACGCCTTAGTATTAGAGGTGTTGTAGTCCCCACAATCAAAGGAATTGGAAACATGGCGGAAGAGGAAGCAGAGACACAGACAGAAGCAATGCAAGAAGTAGAAACAAAAATGGCAGCCATTGAAAGATCGTCCGAATTCATGCAGGGGTATGTGTTTGGTCTGACGGACAATCTCACCAGACCAGCAGATTATCATGCCCACATGATCACCATAAGAAATACCATGACCAAAATCGTCATGGACAATGAGTCCTTAAGAAACGAGCTTGCCTCCTGCAAGAAGCTGATTGACGAACTGGCCATGAGCGAAAGTGGCCTATGGTTAATGATTAACAAGCGGGAGAAAGAAGACATGGCTCCCATCGCAATAAAAATCACCTCAGACACCTTGATCCCTGCCGCCAAGGTGTTTGCGGCCATGACCACTTATTGGGAGGGTGTTATTGCGGATATCGTAGAAATATGCGGCGATATAGTCTTGACTTCAAAAGACGGAGACGTAACTCCTGTGCCCACCTCCTTGATAGGAGCTAAGATACTAACATCCCTGTCTCGGCGCATTGCTGATATGGAGGCCCAGAAAGAGGCTTGATGGCTATGCCAGCCTTCTCCCATCCTCATCCAACCACCGGTCTACAACAGACAGCCCAATAACGAAGAATAACTCGTTATAATCGTTGTCTATAACTTCGTCCCACTCTTGGTAGTCATCTAAATCAGTTTCCGATGGATGGCTATCATCCCGGCCGGTGGGTTCAAAAGGCTCACTGGAATTTATCCTGATTAAACGCCCATCATCTTGGGCTTTTACCCAGTAAGCCTCGTTTTTGAATCTAACATCTGCAACGATGATTCTTCTATCTATCATGGACGAGGAAGTTGTATTGCTCAATCTCTGAACCCTCTCGGCAGTTTTTTCGACCCAATAATTCATTCCGAAATGACATCTTCGGTATTCTGTCCCCCACCACTGTAACATCAGAGGGTCTTTCTTAACAGCCGCGTGGTTAATGTATGTTAGGAAGACGGCATCTCCAGACACACACCTACCAAAGACTCCCTTCCGGTCATTCTGAGTAGCTTCTGCATGCTTGAACCATTCCCCTACCTTGCGGCACAACATGGGGGACGTGTAATGCAGTAGGTCTATGGTTACCCAGTCCCCGCTCCAATGGCTCGTGTGGGTTATGGTGTGAGCAAGCTGGATCTCTTCGTATAGAGCATCCGCAAAGTGAACTACCGTGAAGTTGAAGTCGTCAGCAACAGCCTTGGCCAAACTGTCTTTGCCCCGGCGTGGTTTCCCACTGATTCCTATCAGCACGAACCCCTCCTTTTTGCGTTTTTCTTAACAGTTGTTCCTTAGAGCTACAGACAGCAACCGACCCCACCTGGGATTTCCAGATAGGGCCGGAAGGAATGGCTGCTGCTCCGCTACACACTGCTTAGGATTAAGCATAGTTCGACTCATGGATCTCTGGCAACTCTTAATACGGGTTCATGGCTCTTATTTTCACTGTCATCATCCCCGTATACTGAGGATTGAAGGACATTTCGGTAACATATCCAACCTCTTTGTGCTCCGAATCCCTCGGCAGCATCTCAGTATCCTGAACCGTTACCACACTTCCAGGAAGAATCCACGGAACCATGTTGCACTGGATTTCGTAATTCCTCTTGGGATATTTCTCTTCCTCAACATCCCTTCGGACCGCCCACCTGGCATCGTCCTCGGAGAAGAAGGGGTTGTCCATCTTCACCGAAGAGTCTCTCTTGGAGTATTTCTTGATTGATGCCATATCGGTATAAGAATGACTGGTTGTCTTGTCGGAAACCAGAGATAGTCCAGGGGCGTTGATTCTTACAACGTCGCCTTGCTTGAATTTTGGTTCATAGCTTTCGTCACTATTGAATTTGAAATTGGCATACACCCCTGTTCCCAGGGGGCCATCTCCACCAATCTGCATGAACTGTCCGTTTACGGGAACAAAGTCTGTTCCGACATCTGTTTCTGCACTGTTATCATCGTTTGGATCGGCCTTGTTTCCTTTGGGGAAATCGATGGTTGCTTTGTCTCCCACAACAAACAAGGTGCCAGTATATTCGCTTGGATAATTTTCAGACAGTCCAGCTTCTCCCTGTCTCAGATAGTAGACATTCCCATGCCTGAGAAGGGCAACAGTCTCTCCCGCTATGTGTGTCGACCTGGCTCCCCTCTCATGCATTGTTGTTCGTTGAACAAGAAGGCTATGAGCTTTCACTTCTACAATTCTACAGTATTCGTAGTTTATTCCTTCTGTGAAATTCCCTATGCATAGCTCCATTCCCTCTGAAAGCACTGCTCCGTTGGTCATTTCCCCAGATAGGTCCACCTCCGTATTATCGGTGTGAACCAGAGGAATCTCGTTTGTCGAATCATCTATATCTGAAGCTAACTTGCAATCCAATTCTAATCCAAGAGAACTAAACCTCAGGATATATCCAACCCTACCTTCTCCCCAAACCGTGTCAATGGTCTCCCTCTCTTCTGCTATGTCGTCTTGATTTTCTCCCTCAAGGCGTATGGCTGCTCCGTAGGTTACGGTGGCATCCATGTCCAGCGTGATGGAGGAGGAACTGGTGGTAACCGGATACATTACAGTAGACTCAATGGAACCATCTGTTGTCTCAAAAGTAAACACAGACCGCTTTTTCACGTATACTGTCTCATCTCCATCCTTGTAGGCTGATGTGGCGGTTCGCCCTCCGCGAGAGCATGTAAGTTTTATCTTTCGGCTCGACATCAAGCCTCGAACCACCTCTATCTCGTGTCGGAATCCATCTTCTCCATACTTAGAATCCGGGCTGATTTCAAATGTTATCTCCACGGGTGGAAACACTGCCACGGATGAAGATCTACTACTTGCATTTATTATTTCCGAGAACCCCATATCAACATCTATAGATGCCACTCGATCGTTTTCTATATTACCAAAGGTATATTCCGACAAAGAATGTCTTGGCTTGGTTTTGAAGAAGAAATTCCCATCTGGGTAAAATCCATATATTGCATCGACCTTTTCAGCTAGGCATCCAATAGCTTCCCAAACAGACATCTCTCCAAAATCGGCAAGCTCTACTACGGCCGGGACCGTGTAGCTCCACTGCATCAGGGCAAAGCGTCCCTCAGCGAACTCTGGAATAGTGTAATTCTGAACAGGAGAAGATATCCAGAACAATTGCATGCTTTTTTCTGCTACCGCTACATTGGATATCGAATAGGGTTCTTGCCTAAGAAAACCGAACTGCTCGACTGTGTCTCTTTCTGTTGTTATGGTGTAGGTGGGAGCCGCTCCAATCGTAACCTTCAAGCGCTGCATCATACCAGACTCAGCAGAAAAGTAGGTGAGCATATCTTCGTATGCAGACGTGTCTTCGTTATACATAGAAATCACCGACAGTCCATACAGACAAGAAGAAGAGATTTCAGCTATCAAACTCTCAGGAATAGATGTGCTCTCAGGAGTTGCGGAAAAGGGCAACGAAGTTACTATATACTTCACTCCAGTTTCAGCCATGTCATAAACATTACAATATATTACAAACGGCCTTCCGCTTATCACTTTGATTTCCGTGGGAAGCGAGTAGTAGGTAGCATACAAGGTGCTGGGAACTATTTCTGGGGACTCATCTACTTGTCCAAAATGATGAACCACGTCTGATCCCCATACCTTTTTCCATATTTTATGCGACATTTTGTTGGAGTTACCAGAATGCAAGGTTCCTATCCAAATTGAATTATAAGTAGTGTCAATTGCTCCGCATACAGGGAAACCTTTCTCAACTTCAGATAATGCATCCCATGTCGTCCCCATGGATAGTTGGTATTCAGTTGCTATGTCTCCGTTTAATTCTACAACATAATATTTGAAATCGTAGTGTCCACTGTCCGCATCACAGACAATGTCTTTTTGTTCTGTTCCACCGTCAAACGCATACTTCGCATAGATCAGGGTTCCATAGGTCATCCAATCTGGATGGAACAACAAAAATCCTTCTTGACCATGGGTGAATCTTGATGGACCGAGTCCGTAAGCTGTAACATAGTCAGCACTTAGCCATGAGGTCGAAACAAATCCCCTCGTTACCAAACTCGATGTGGTAAAAGCGTCCCAGCCATATGTTTCTGGATCGCTTAGCCAAGCATGTTTTATATCATCTCCGTATGCAGTCTCTCCATCATCTGTTTCGTTTTTGAATACACCCTGTATTCTGTGTATTGCTCCTGGAGCCGTGGTAAAATTCTCGTTTACTACACATTGATCAAATACAATGGGCCACGCCGGCCTTACTTTATCTGAATCGTCGAAAAGTCCCTGGAAGGCCCCTCCAGTAGCCGCTCTTTGCTTAGACGTAAAGAATTCACCAAACAACACATCGGTTATAGGATCGTCAAACAAACTGAACACAGGTTGATCGCCATCATATCTAAACTTGAATATCTGCATTGTTACGCCTACCGTGCCCTTACCAGGATTGGTCAGGGCTACTCCCCAGATCGGCCAAGTGCTATCATTGGGATTGACCCACAGCCGTCTGATATTGTATCCGCTGGGAAGAGCTTCTGTGGCACTTGTCAACCGGTAATACTCTCCGGTGGCTTGGTTGTATCTAAACAATTCATTGCCAACCCCAACATATACTCTGGTGATAGCCCACCTGAGACCGCTCTCGCTTTCAAACCCGTTAATCGGCTTGTCCAAAACAATCTCGTCATCACTGTAGCTTACCACCCCATAATGTCCAAAGTTCGTTTCAGAGCCACCGTCCCCACTATACATCTGCCTTGGTATAGACAAAACGTCGCCCTCAAAAATACCTAAGGAAGCCACAGAAGCCGATGCAGTTACCGTGGCCGATCCTGATACAACGGACAGGGTTCCCACGGTAAGCTCGTGAACACAGATGACCCTGCACATTTTCACGCTTTCTCCATCCCATATAGAAGCAGCATCATACCCCCCGGCCAAGGCCCTTGAGTAATACTGTGTCGGAGGTCGGCCGGAGTAGGAAATGCCCCACCCCGTGGTGTCAGTCTTGGGAACAGGGTAATCCACAATAGTGTCAATGTCATATTCATCCGGGACGCCCCCATCAGAGTCTCTATATACTTGTTTGATCAACTCCTTCACCAAGAAGGTGACCGGTCGATTGATATGCCAATCCATCCCGTCCTTAACCTTCTTGGCTTCTTCTTCAGTGAGGGGATAATCAAGAGAGGTAACAGTCAGTTCCGTGGAGTGGGAATCCTGATGATTTGTACAGCTATCAATCAACATGACACCCAAGGTGATGGTCTGAGGAACCAAATCCTTGGTGGTCGTGAAGTTGGCTTTCAGGGCAATTCTTTTCCTATACAAAGAGTTCATCAATCGGTTCTGGGAATACTCAAATTCTGCCCGAGTAACCTGATCTCCAAGCCAATTCCAGTCTTCGTCGAACGAGGCATACAGAGATGGAGGGAATGGCTTTGACCAGAATCCATCCGAGTTGTCCAAGGTGATCGAGGAAACCTTCTGCCGGACCTCGCCATGAAGTCTCTCGCCGGTATAGGTGAGCGCCCCCACTTTGAGAAGCTGGTTTCTTCCCCCTATGTTGGTTCGGTCGCTGAAGTCTACCCAATTGTTATTGGCGTCTTGGATGAAGAACTTCAGTTCATAGGAGGAAATCTTGGATTCAATGGCCTGTGTCAGGCTCTTGTTCGGCAGCATGTCTTTACCCCTGATTACCACTCCATCCACAGTTAAGCTCCTGCTCGTGTACCCTCCGGCACCAAACAGGAGCTTCCCAGCACGATACCCCAACTGGACATAATCCCCGAACTTCTCTATCCCGAATCGAAACCACCCGAACTTAGGCACACTTCACTCTACCTTGGGTTCTTGGGTTGTCAGGGTTCTCTCTTCCATGATCACTTTGGCGGCCTCGTTCATCAAGGTCTTCCCGACATCAAGCCCACCAGATACCCTGTCCATGGAAGATCGGACCTTAACCAATTCGCGATTAAGGGAGTCAATCATCCCGACAATCTGGGCCTCTCTTTTCGCGAGTTCATCGACATCAAATGACGAAGCTATCTTCTCCCAACGGGAGTAAATGTTGTTCACAAGATCTCTTTTGCTTTCATCGGACATCCCTTATCACCTCGCTCTGTTTAAGTTGTTGAGCCGACATCTTTACCTTAGATGCCAGTTCAAGGTATTTGGACGAGACCTCGTTGACTTGCTCGTTGGTCAGAGAGATCGAGCCCAGCATCGCACTAACCACGTCATCATATACATTTACCGACCCGGCCTTGATGAGCATCATATCACAGAATGCCATGGCACTGACAGCGTCTTTCATTAGGTCTGAAAGAATCAGCTTGGCCGTAGCCCAGTCTATATAGGAGTCTAACTCTGCCATGGTTTATGATAGTTCTTTATACTCTACGGAGCCAACTGTTCACAGTTTTCAAGTTTTCTTTCCAGTTCCTCCACTCTTTTAAGCAAGTCCTGGATGAGGATCGTGTTGGCCATGGTCATGTCTGAACTTTGGAACATCGTGGTGTCGCCTTCCACCCCATGCAGGATGGTGCTGACGGGAGCGAAGTCCTGCGCTATAGGTCCTACATGGTTCCCCTCTCCATCCTCCTCCGTCTTCCAATCCCAGCGGGCGATGTCGAACTCCTCATAGGCCTCCCGCAGCGCCAGCACGACGGAGTCGAAGAGGGGGAGGATGTTCTTCTTCTTTGCCCTATCGCTACTCGTCGTGAAGGTAGCGCTTCCTGCGTTCAGCTTGGAGTAGGCCCCCGCCGCGTCATACACAGAGAAGTCGTAGGTGGAATCCATGTCCCCGGTGCTAAAGGCACCATTGGCGTGGAAGTAGAAGGCATATTGGGCGCCTCCCTTTGTAGTCAGGACTTGTGCCGTTGCCCCATCCTCCTCCGTCCCATCCACCAGCCAGTGGATGCCACCTACTAGCACAGAGTCTGTTCCCAGGAAATACTGCTCCCCATGGAGGAGGGAACCATTTGCGTAGCTGTCGCTGTTTCCCCACCTCTGTACCAAAGAACTGCTGGTCAGCTTATGGCTCTCCAGCTCCGCACCCGCTATCTCGGCCAAGTTCACCGGCCAATACAGGCAGCTAGGGGTCGCGGTAGTGGCGTAGCCATAGTTGCGCACCATAGCGCGCCCCGTTGGCGCTACCGTGAAGAGGTCCCCGTTCGGTTTCACCAAACTCCGTAGGGAATCATTTGTGACAATCGCCGTCCCTGCCCTTCCCGCCATGACCAACTGCCCCGTGCTAGTACCTACGAAGCTAGGCGTACTAGCCTCCCTCATAACGAAGGCCGCAGTGGACCCTGTCCCCATGGTGAGGACGCAAGCCGCCCCGGCTATGGGGGAATCCATGAAGATCACGGGGCTGTTGTCCTGGATCTCAATCTCCCCTACTGCATCGTAGTCACTTCTATGACTCCCTACTGCTATCCGTGGGAAGCTGGGCACACCATACGTAGATTCTGCGCTGCGGTAGACAGTTATGATGGTGTCCTGCGGGGCATACGAGTCTGCGAGCATCAGCAAGGACAACTTCTCCCCCGCGCCTGCCCACTCATACATATGCTCGTTGCTTGTTCCCCCCGTATCATAGAACCTCATTGATGGCCTTGCTCCATACATCTCCATAGATTTCCGGGTGCGATCAAATCTAACTAAGGTGTCTCTACCTGTTTTCTCGTCATCGTCAAGATGGGTTGCTATATACATATTTCCAGCGTTAGAGTTAATTCCCCAAATCCTCTCCCCGGTCCCTTCACTTGTGTCATTCAGAAGAATGGATGGATGAGTATCACTAACTCGTATGTCACCACCAGATACTTCAAGTTTGTCAGAGGGCGACCCTGTGCTCCCGATCATAACATTGCCGGATCGAATGGCAGTATAAGAATGTCCAGATCCTGTGCTTGGAACCACTGTTAGGACGGTGTCAGAGATTGTTCCAGCACTGTTCATATCTGCAAGATACAGCTTCCCGCCATTCATCCCTAAGTCGTATCTTGCGTTGTTGTCGTGTATGGGAGGATCCTCATACCACATGAGAAATGGGGATGCCCCAACAACAGCCAAGTATTCTCCGGCCACGACTCCATCATCCGCTATAATCTCACCTGGAGTTCTAAGGACACGTTCAGTGAAATAAAACGCAGTGTCTGTTATGGCCCCTAAGTCATTTCTTCCATGAACACCAAAGGTTCCATAACCTCCTCCCCCGCTTGTAAAGGCTGAGATAGTCCACATCTTCTCGTTGGCAGGAGCATTGGTATCGATTAGGTAGATCAGAGGGTCGGTGTTCGATGTTACGATATCAGAGCTTGCTATAAAAGTTCCGTCCTCTGCCACCGTAAAAGCGTCTTGCCATCCCGAATTGTAAAATTGAAGTGAAAGAGAACTATCGGAATCGAGTTGCCCGAATCTCCAATATTCTGTGTCATCTATCAAAAACCTAATCTGAGATGTCTCGGCAATATCAAGTTTTGCGTAATTTTTGATTACCATAACTTTTCCAGAATCCACAGTGACACTGTCACCTCTGGTAATCGAAGAACTAACAGCCCAAAGAGTGTAATTTTCATTATTGGAAAATATCCATAATGTCGTTATTATAGATAATAATGCAATGGCTATTTTCTTCATTGGATTCCCCTTTTGGATTACATTATTTGGTCAGCTATTGACCAAGGTATAATTTGTCCAGGTAATATAAACTGTATCTTTCCATCAGAAGCATGGACAGTCCCAACATACCCAACAACCTGAACACGATATCCGGCATTCGGAAGACTGAAACTGTAAGAGCCTGAAGACGAAGATAGGAACACTGGTGCTCCGGCCGAAACGCTACTTGTGTCTACGTCTGTTTTTTCGTAGGACACAAACACTTCTCCCTCAGCGCCTTCGGAGATAGCATCTGGAGCATATGCCATAGCATATTTTGTGGATCCATTAGTATTTCCGGCTATTGCTTTTGTGGCTATTTGCAATCCTCCGGAGGTTGTCCCTGAAAGCCATACGAGAGATCCGGCAGAAATCCCTCCAGTTCCACCAACAACAGTTTTGCTCAGATTTCCATTTATTGTTCCTGATACCACTAGATCTCCAGCAATAGACCAATTCCCATTACTGCCAATCATGTTAGTTTTGTTGTTTTGATCTATGATTCTGTAATGACTACTGTTTAGCCTTATTTTTAAGGCGCTAATGAAATCGTTGCTTGGGGATGCGCTGACAACAAATAACGACCCATCTTGCTCGTCAGATGTTGGTACGGTTGCTGACAGTGGGGTAAAATTGACCTGTTCGGATAACCATAATCGCCCCCATTTTTGGGTGGAATATCCAAGATGTTGCGTAGAACCACTGCCTGGGACCAGATGTACATTAGCTCCCCCTATACTCATTGCTTTGTATGCACCTGATGCCGAATTTATACCAACATAAAAATCCGTTGCACTGCTGAGATACATCTTAGGGGTGCTTCCAGAAGTGCTAGCCCCAACTCTAAATGTAAGACTATCTACCCCAAGAACCCCACCTAATGTGCCAACAATTTCATCTGAACCACCTGACAGATGTGTTGAATTGTGATCATCGGTTGCATATCCAGACATAGAAAACCCAATAAGATCATTACCATTGAGATCGAGATCTTTTTGCATTGTGTAACTTGATCCGGTTCCATATAGAATGTCTGCTATGTGAACTCCGTCCACTTTATCGGCATCGAGATAGGTAACTTTTGTAACATTGGCCGCATAAAGACCCGTTATGGAAAATGGTGGCACCCCACTAACCCATGCCACAAAATTAGCATTAGATCCAGTGGTTGATGTAAATTGAGGACTTCCAGTAAATGAGGGAGATCCTATATACAGTCCACCAGAAATGATTGACGATGAAATGGTCTTATTTGTAAGAACCTGTGAACCAGATGTGGTCACAATACTTGCATATGAAGATCCGTTTGTTGTCAATTGCCAACCTAATGATGAGTATTTTATTGCCGGAGAAGTGGAAACAGAACCTGTATAAGCTATGAACTTGTAATCAGACGGAAGTGGGCTTGCATATCCGATAGCAAAATAAGGCTCTTCTGAATATACATAATCACCAGACACCGCTTTCATCGCAGTATTCAAAGAGAGCGTATTGACAATCGGACTTGTGAGTGTTTTGTTGGTGAGCGTTTGCGTGCTGCTGGTGGTTGCTATATCGTAAAACGTTGAACCGTCATTGGAAAGCTGCCAATCTCCTCCATCAAAAAACAAATTTGCCCAAGAATATCCAGAGCTATAAGCTCTAGCAACTCTAATGCCGCCTGTTGTACTCGAACCTTCGTTGTGTCCGATACTAACATAATCATCCTCTACATTCATATCACCGGCGATGCTACCGAATTCTGCCGATCCGGTAACTGTTAAATCATCACCAATATAGGCGTCTCCAGACAAAAACAAATCCTTCCATCTACAATCAGTAAATCCCAAAGAAATGGTTCCTGCTGTTGCGGGAGATACATTGTGTGAAAATTCGAATTTTCTGTCTGCTACCGCTGTATGTGGGTTTATTTTAACATAATGATCAGAGTTCCCAAATCTAAGTTCTATACTTACATCTTCATCGTCGTAATCAGAGTCAAGAGTAAAGGCTGTATTCATGGTTCCAGATGCATCGAGTGTTCCGCCCTCATGATCGTGGTCAGCTCTAGCCACTTGAGGAGAAACACCGTATAATCCATCATACCCAGCAAACACACTGTCACCAGTATACAATGGAGGAACATCATCATGCCCATCATACAACATGCTTTTAGTTACAACATTATTTTGATTATATCCTATGAAATCGAACCAGCTTCCTCCCGTATGCTGGAATTTCCATTTTACATCTGACTCATCCCACATGATTTTTGAAGAATCATTACCATCACCTCGATAGGCTTCAAATGTTACATCTTCTGGAGTCTCTGCATCCGCGTTTACACGAAGCGTATTACCATCAACTGTCAAAGTATCAACAGAAAGAGTTCCGCCAATAGTCACGTCATCGAATTCAGATGCTCCAGTTACAGATAGACCTCCTCCAATATCAACATCGCCTTCAACGTCAATATCTCTAACCCACAATTTGCTCCATTTATAGGTTGAATTCCCAAGATTGCTAGTGCCAGTAAAATCATAATTCACTATAAACCTATCTTCAGAAGCGTCCCATTGTATGGTCGCCCCACCATACTGAGCTACGCCACGACTAAATACCAAAAATGAATCTTCTCCATCATTCGTCGTGTTATCGTCATTAATAGTCCAATTACCCTTACATCCAGATCCAGGAGTGGCCCCAAGTGTTTGGTATATCTTGGCTATCTGGTCATAGGCATGGGTCTCCCAGTAGGACGCATTGCAATTGGTCCCCAGAGGATCCGTTGCACTGGACGCATCTGTAATATCGGCAAGATTCGCAGGACCAGAATCACCTGATGACAGAGCATACCACTCAAGATAGGTGGCCACTACGCCTCCTCAAACTCAAGGGTGAAAGTTGCCCTGTTGAGGCTCCAATGCCTAGATGCATTCTTAGTTATCCGAATCACTCCGACCATTACACTCGGAATTCCCTCAATCTTGGGCCGGAGAGCAATCATGTAACCTCGTTTTACCCAAGCTTCAAGTGTCCTCATGTCCTGATAGATAGCTACGTCAACATCCCGGAATTCCGCAGACAGGATGAACTTGGGCCTCTCATAGACATCTGTCGTGATCTGTTTCAACGACCCATTGGCAAGCCTGTTCCTCTTCCATATTTCAACCGGCTGAACTTGTATCGTTTCAGGGTCAGGAAAATCGTCAATCATGTAATAGCCATTGGCTTCTTGGGAGGTTCCATGGGCATGTTCGATTACCACGTCGTCAACATCAAAAGCCGTGTTCTGGCCCTGCGTTAGCATTAGCCTAACTATCCATCGGTTTCCTCTATTATATGCTTGCTTTGATGTATCTTCGGCAGAAGAGAAGCTCCACTCGTTGTCGGTGTCCGTATTTGGATAAGCCGACACCAGCGCCTCCCGCTCAGTCCATCCGCTGGTTAGTGTCGTAGCTCCAAGCACCTGCCCCACTAAGAGCCCGTCGGTGTCAAAGCTTCCCAACTCAGCTGCCCCTAAAACAGTGTCAGCATCTCCTCTGGTGATATAGTCGCCAGTAGCATCAGCTATCCCTGCTTGGATGTAGGCACGCTGGTTTACAATGGGGAATCTATCAAAGCACTGCCCAAGTCTATAGCTGCACGAAAATCTCCACCTCCTGACACCTGGTATAAAGCTGTTTACATCGCCAACTCTTTGTAGGTCTTGAGAAGAATTGCCAGCAGTGGAATTGTTGCAATACAGACGAACACCTCGCATGGATTCATAGGAATAATCATCAAGTCCCTGTATTGCAGCATTAGCTGTTAACCATAACAAAGAATCTCTTTCATTATACCTTTTTATAGGACACACACCGAAGGTTTTATTGGATCCAAACGCAACGCTTCTAGCGCTCCATCCAAGCGGAACCGTCCTAATAAGAATCTGGTCCCCCACAGCATAGGTCGCTGTTGGGACCGTCATGTGAGTATTAGAGGCGTATTTCGTAAAAGCCGATATAGTATAACCTGAGATGGTTCTTATAGAAACCTTTTCAATTGTTCCATCATATGTCTCATCGGTTGAAGGTCCCAGTATCAATTCGCTTCCAAACAAAGCATCGGCCGGATTTGGCGTTCCTCCAGAAGTTGTGGGAAGCCATCCATGAAGATAAAACGGACTTAGCATGTAATCAGAACAAATGGATGAGTCTAAGGTTATGGCTGTATCCCAACTCGCCCCTGCTGCTATCCCATCGTATTGAACCCCGAACTTGGCGAACCGATCATAATTCTCGAATGAATCATAGAACGCAACAACACCAAGCTCCCAATTGTCTACCGAAGAACTCATCCTTTGCCCTCGTTCCTCACTTCTCGGCCATCTTGGGTGTTATGGTCCCGAAAATCTTGGAGTGAGTCGCCTCGATCTTCGACTCAATGTTATACCTGGCAACATCCACTCCGGCCCTAGTTAGTTCCTTGACGCCATTTTGCATGACCCAAGTGAACTTCTCCTTACCCTTCCCTTCCCCCTTGAACACAACCTCGGCCGACCGCACAAACCCATCGAGGGTCTGGCTGATCTTCTGTTCCTCCACTATAGATAGTTCGATTCCTATCTTTTTGAACCACCGGATCAAGGCGGGAATAGCAATTGCGGTAATAACAAGAGATATAATCGGAACAAGTAGTCCTGTTACCAGTTCGGAAAGGATTTCTTGCCACATGGTATTATTCTCCTATTCTCCCAACGGCCACTTCTTCCTTCGTGTCTGCCAAAAAAGTTTCTGTAGCACCTCTACATTACGCACCATTCCCCAATCTGCCCCACTTGCCCAGGCGAGCCATCGTCCACTCCTGGTTTACCGAACCTGACTAAACCACAAGTTCGGAAGGCTACCTTTCTTCGGCCATTTTTGACGCTTCAACGAGATTAGCCGCAAGCGGTCTTACAATCTCTCCACGCCCGTTTTTTACTTGGTCGGTGAACCCGCCCCCGCCCAAGATACTTAATACTTGCCTTTTGATGTTTAGGTAGGTTTGTGGCGATAAAGTCAGTTATTCGGAAACTGTTCCCACCTCCTCTGCCGCCATCGCGGCCCTGAAACTGCGGTAGCACTGCGCGACTGCCGCCACGTCGGCCCGATGCACCGTGTAGCGCCCCTCTCCCCTGCTGATGGCTCCCGATCCGGCCTCGGCGAGCGTAGCGCGCCACAGGCGCCGCGTGGCCGCGTCCCAGGCATCGTAGCCCACTATCACCATGTCCACGTAGAGAGGATCCCTGGAGGCTCCTGGGGAGCCTGGAGACGCGACCTCGATGTCGAGCCCGGCGAGGGATGAGTCAGCGTCCACAGCGGCCTGGAACGCCATCGCCAGGGACTGAGACGCGAGGCTGTCGGCGCGGGCCATGGCTGCTGCGGCTGCGGCCCGCTCCGCTGCGACCTCCACGGCAAGCTCGGCCTGGGCCTGGGCCAGCGCCACGGCGGCCGAGTCCTGTTCTGCCGCTACCTCCGGGACCAGAAATGCCTGGGCCTGGGCCAGCAGAGGCGTTGCGAGTATCAGTACGACTACGATGAGCCTTGTCATGTCTCTCCCCCGCGTTACGGGTTGCCTGCCTCTGTAGCGCCACTGCCGATGTCCTCAAGCGCGCCGTAGATCGTGCCGGTAATGCTGACGCCCGCCGCGCCGCTGGTAAGGTGGATGTTGCCGGTCACGTCACCCCCAACCACTCGGCTGGAGTCGCCAGCTGCGGTCAGAACCAGGGGCGTGCCGCCGGACGAAAACACCGGGCTGATGAGGCTGGCGCGTCCCGCCTCAATGCTGACACCCCGGTCGTCGGCGTCCGCGATCCGCAGATTGCTGGCGACGAAGAACCTCCCGGTCACGACCAGCCCGTCGTCGTCAGAGTCCCGCACCACCACATCCTCAGCCGTGCCGTGGGCGCCCTTCCACCTGATCGCGGGCTTGCCGCCACCAGCGCTGCCTGGCGCGGTGTAGGCGGTCAGCCCGGAGATGGTCACCGAGTCGCCCGTTACGGTCACCGCTGCGGTGTCCGTGCTGGAGGCGTTGCCGATCACCGTCCCTGGCCCGCTCCCCCGCAGCGTCATGCCCACAGGCACGCTCGTAACGGGGTTCGGCAGGTAGCCCCGCGCGATCTCGACCACCCGCCGCCCGACGTTGCTCGCCGCGTCGATGGCGTCCTGCACGGTCCAGAAGTCTCCGCGCCCGGCAGAGTCCACCACGGCCGCCTCGCCAATCGTCGGCTGCTCGTAGTCGTAACGCGCCATGGCCAGGTCCACCAGGCGCGGGTCCGGGATCACCGACTTGAGCCCGGTCGAGCCACCGAACACGTAGCCGCCGCCCAGGCTATCGACCCCGGCGATGCGCCAGAAGTCGCCATCAGCCAGCGTGCCGCAGGACGCGCACGTATCCGTCTTGACCACGGCGCCCCACTTGTCGCGGATCTCAATGCTGTTCGGGTGGACGAGCATCACGTCGCCCGTCGTCTGGTTCACCTTGACGCGAGTGGTGTTGGCGGTCAGGAGCGTGTCGACGTATGGGCTCTGGATGAATCTTTGCATCCTGTCGTATTCATCACCCATTTGCTCGGCCGTCATCACGTATGGCAGGATCTTGAGGTTTGTCATTTCGCCAGCAAACGACAACTGCCATGAGCCACCCCACAGAGAGCCTATTGTAACAGGGGCTGCGGTGTTTTCCATTGCAGTGTATGACAGGTAGTCTCCGCTGGTGTCATCAACCCGACGTCCGTCAATGTAGATGGCAAACCCAGAGCTTGCAGCGTTGCCGCTATACGTGGCAACTACGTGCTTTAGCATCCCTCCGTAAGGATAGAATGTGTTCCATCGCCTACCAATGCGCGCCCCAGTGCTATTGTCCCATGCGTAGAACGACAACAGCCCGGAGCCATCGAGGTAAAACTCCCACTCCAGCATGTTAGGAGCGACGAGCTTGTCCACGATCACGCGGTTTGCTTCAAGCCCCGACGACGGCTTTAGCCAAACCGAGATCGAGAAGGGGCGATCCACAGAGGCATTACCAAACGACAGACTGTCGTGGTCACTGACATAGATCCTGTCGCTCGTCCCGTTAAATGTCCAGTAATGTGACCCCGGCGCACTTGCGCTCGCCGTAAACGTCGGCAAGTCGCTGCTGTCTGCCCGCGTCTTTACAAGCCCGCGTCCACTCACATCTGCCGTGCCGCCTCCAGCCCACGCCGCCATCACGTTCCCGTGCATGACCGGGGAGACGTAGCGGTTGTTGATCTCCTGCCTGCTCCCGTTCGTATTGTCCCCCACCTTCAGGTCGCGGATCGTCAACCCGCCCATGCCACCGTACATGATGCGTGGCGCATCTTGGCCTGATCCAGACATGCCTGGCAGAAGTGCCAAGGCATGTCTCTCGGTCGGCACTCCACGAGTCGCCAGTTCCTGGTCCCAGGTCCACGAGTCGCCAGTAATGGCCAAGGCGCTTTCGCGCCAGGATAGTGTCGTGGTAGCGTAGACTCCGCCACGGTTAGCGCCAGAGGCACCCTCCCAAGTGATTGCCCCCACAGCCAAGACCGATGCGTCAGATGACACAGAAACTGAGGTACCGAAATAGTCGCCATCTGCGGCATCAGCGGCCTCTATTACTGATCCGCGCTGCACCCAAGCGGACCCGCTCCAGTCGTAGATGTAGACTCCACCTCGATCTTCGCCAGAAACACCTTCCCAAACGATTGCCCCCACAGCCAGGACCGAGGCGTCAGATGATAGGGAGACTGAGCGGCCGAACTGGTCGTCGTCTGCGGCATCATCAGCCTCTAGTACATCTCCGCGCTGTACCCAGGCGGACCCATTCCAGTCGTAGATGTAGACTCCACCTCGACCTGTGCCAGGGGCATCTTCCCAACCGTTTGCACCTACAGCCATGACTAAGGCGTCAGATGACACAGAAACCGACATACCGAACTGGTCGCCATCTGCGGCATCACCAGCCTCTATTACTGCTCCGCGCTGTACCCAGGCGGAATCACTCCAGTCGTAGATGTAGACTCCGCCACGGTTAGCGCCAGGGGCATCTTCCCAACCGCATGCACCTACAGCCAGGACCGAGGCATCGGATGACAGGGAAATAGAGATACCGAAATAGTCGCCATCTGCGGCATCACCAGCCTCTATTACTGATCCGCGCTGCACCCAGGCGGAATCACTCCAGTCGTAGATGTAGACTCCACCTCGATCTTCGCCAGGGGCATCTTCCCAACCGCATGCACCTACAGCCAAGACCGAGGCGTCAGATGACAGGGAAATGGAGGCGCCGAAATTGTCATCGTCTGCGGCATCATCAGCCTCTAGTACATCTCCGCGCTGTACCCAGGCGGACCCATTCCAGTCGTAGATGTAGACTCCACCTCGACCTGTGCCAGGGGAACCCTCCCAGCCTTGTGCCCCTACAGCTAAAACCGAGGCGTCAGATGACACAGAAACCGACATACAGAACTGGTCATTGTCTGCGGCATCAGCAGCTTCAAGTACTGTTGATGCAAGCGCCACAACCTGGTGGTCGTGCAACCCGCGCATGGCCATCGCACCGGTCGTGTTACTGCGAGCAACGCGGGCTCCCGTAGCATCAAAGCCAAGCCACGTCAGACCGCCAGTCGTCGGCGTCACCGTGTATTGCAGCCGCCTGCCCAGCGCATCGACGTGAAACGGCCACGGCGAGCGCATCGCTGCGACGGCGTTGACGGTGTTGTTGACGAGGGCGGGAGAGGAGGACATGAGCGTCCATCCAGCCGAAGAATTGCGAGCAGCCAAGGCCCCGTTGTAACGATAATGTCCGGCAGTAGTCCAGGCATTCACGGCATCAAAAAGCTCGTCGATGGCTAAGAAGCCCATGTTCGACAAGCCGCCGGTAGTTATTACGCCATCATTCCATGCCACATCCGTTAAGCCAGCTACGCCAGAAATGATATTGTTAGAGCCAAACACGTACGACCTCACCGGCGTCACGCTCGGGTTCAGCGCATCGAGCCACCGCAGCGTATCGCCCGCCGTGCTGACGCCGAGGATGGCGAGATCGGGCACCCGCGTGCCGTCGGTGCGCCAGAGCGAGGTGTTCGTCTCGGCCGCTCGGAATGCGTCGTAGCTCCAGACCTGCGCCGGGTCGTGCAGGTTGACGGCGACCAGGCGCTTGACGCTGCTGGCGATGGTGGTATCGGTGAAGCGGAGACGCGCACCACTAACTCCAAGTCCACTATTCCCAAGCGCAACAAGGCTGCTAATCGCGGTTAAAGAATCAAGATCTGTTCTTCCGGAGATTCTCGCCTTGGCTGTTGTTGTGGACGAGTCGGCGGGATTGCCAACTATAAGCTTCGTAGTGATGGCATTCCCGGTGATGAGGGAATCGCCCTCGGTGGTCTTAAACCCGTAGGGAGCTATTACTGTTCTGGCCGTCAGTATGGACGTATCGGTGGCCAGCAACAATCCTCCCATGACTACAATTGCCCACCACCATCCAATCTTCTTAGCACGATCGATCATTGTCCCCGTTACCTCTCGAAGGTTTGGAAACCGGCGAACTCATTCCCGTCTTGTTCGTCAGAAGGATCTGATCCCCACTTCCAACGAGGAACCTGATTGGTGACATCGGGCCAAATTCTGATATCGCCCCACCTCCCAGGCGCATCCCAAGTAACGCTCCCCCAAGGACCTGATCCTCCGGCCCCCAATCCGAAATAGGTTGATCCATCATTGGATGCTTGAATCTCGCCAGTTGCTGAATCATACTTGATTCTTGGATTAGAAGCTCCTGATCCAATATCAAGAATCACATGGATATCTTCATCCAAGCCATTTCCGGCAGCAAAGCTATAGGCCATTACCTAACCTCACCAGGGTAATAGTTCCCAGCCCTAATAACCCATGTGTAATTTCCCTCGGCTGGCTTATCGGCGTCGTTCACCTTGTATCTTGCCACGCCATCCTCGTAGGTATCTGGAACCCCTGAATTAGACATATCAGAGAAGTATGGAATCGAATCATCTGTTTCGCTTTCAACATGGACATCGACACTTCCGTCGTCATCAAGTCCAAATCCATGTAATCCATATCGAATGGAATCAGGCAAAACATCAATTGCGTAGGCGTGCCTATCGGATCTTTGGGTTAAGGTGGCTATGGTTCCTGGTATATACTCCGGGAAACCCGCTCCAGCTTCCGTGGCATCAAGGTGTGTTGGAAGAAACGTCGTGAAAGAGTCATAATAAGTTACGGCCATTTCACGATGCTGATAAGTTTCACTTGGATCTTCTCTAATCAATAATACAATTGATGCATCACCTCCAACGCCGTAAGAGCATTTATTTATGGTGCATCCAGTTTCAGATGATGCTGATACATAGACAGCTTGGTCGCTTCCATCCATCACCTCCACTCTGGCGTTAGTTATCGAGGAGGGTATGGTTCTTCCTAAGTCATCCGTTGCAAGAGCCCCGCTTCCAAACGTCAGAACCGTCTCTCCGGTTATGGTTAAAGTTTTCCAGTAGGTTTCGAAATCTTCAGCAGCGCCAGTGTATATCAGGAGGTCGACCTTACCGTCGGCGTCCCCGCCATAGGTTCTCTTGTATATTGTGAATCCAAATTGATCAATACTTGTTGGATCTATGTAAGATTGTCTATCTAACCTATTTAGAAATATGATTTTAGGATTAGTCAAAGATGCAGGAAGAGCGATCTCTTTATGATGATCAGTAAGATCGCTCCAAGCCACCTCTGTTCCCGTGATACTTGTTACATCAAGGCCTCTGACAAAATAAGTGATTCCATTAGCGCCGTTCTTTGTCGCCGGACTAGAATCAATCCTGTGGCTAAAGCGCCTATATTCATCCTCCGAACTCGGGTCTCCCACGGAGGTGGTAATGGTGTCGTGGTCGATTACCACCGTGTCATCATTAGTATATATCAACCGGAAATTAAAATGAATCCAGTCACTCCCAGGATCGCTTGGTATATACCAAGTAAACTCGGCTCCGTCCCAAGTATCAAAATAGGTATTAAACGGATCGATCAAAATGGGTGGGGCAGGAAGCATGTTTATGGAGATGGCGCTTGCCTGATGCCATTCTCCATCTGCTGTTCCATCATTGGCTCGCACGCGTATCAACACAGAGTCGTTAGCGTAGGCACTTGTTAGATCTGACGCAGAATTCCAAACAAATATACTCGTGCCTTCGGATAACCCGGACACTCCACTATGATCCGGATCGGTGTCAAGCGCACAACAGTCAAGCCATTCCTCTCCATCGTCAACACTATACTGCATATCCACAGAGAATTCTGTAACACTCTCGCAGTAAGTTGTTATTGTGTATACTATGTCTATAGGCGATCCATAAACAGAATCAGAAAGAGGGGCTGTGATATTGCATATTGGAAGCATGTCAACTTGAAACGGAGAAGACTCTTCCCATTCTCCGTATCCAAATCCACTATTAGCCCTAATCTTAATTTTGATCCCAACCTGACTATAATCTTCACCCAAATCAGCAACACTATCCCACACAAAAACCTGTCCACCTAAACCTAAATAAACAACCCCCGTATGATCTGGATCAGAGGCGTCAGCAGTACACGAACTCCATGACTCGCCTCCATCCTCGCTATATTCAACCTCAACACTGAACAAAACATTTGTTTTCAAACAAGATATGACATACGATATGTCTACCGGCTCTCCAACAACTCCCCCATTAGGAGCAGATATGGAGATAGAAGGAAGTAAGTTTACAAAAAATGAATCACTTTCAATCCAATCATCATAATTTGCTCCGTCATATGATCGCAATCTCAAAACTACACTTCCATCATAGCCCTTTCCAACATCTTCTTCTGCGTCCCACATAAACACGTGACCTGTCCCGTCATCATCAGCAGATAGCCCAATAAGTCCTTCGTGGGAGGAGCTACTAGAGTCTCCTGAACAAGTATAGAAATCTTCTCCGCTATTTATACTGTATTCCATTTCGATAGAAACATCAGACAATCCAACATCTGACTCAAGTACATACAACACCGGAACAGGAGTTCCAAGTGTAACCCCTTCAGTTGGACTAGTAAACGAGGTGCTCTTCACATTGCTCTTATATACTTCTCTGGTTCTTGATTCGGATTGTCCCTGATAGGATATCAGCATGCCATCACGCCGTCCCGTTGTAAGCCATCTCTTTTGCTACACTCTGGGCCACGCTCTTGGCCAAGGCCTCTGGACCATCTTGGCTCACGTAAACATCTCCCCCATTCGATATACTTATGGTAGGAGCTATGGTATATTGAGTTGGGCCACGGTTAATAGTAGTTCCAAAACTCCTCGATCTGCGAGCTTCTCGTTTCTTTTCGTCATCCCCACCGAATCCATTAATCATCTGAGCAATTCCACCGATAATACCAGGTGCCGCCAGCGCAACTCCAACGGGACCACCCGCTGCCATCCCGGCCTGTATACTGGTTGCTATCTGCCCGGCCCCACTGATGAATCCATTCATGACTCGAAGTTCTTTGTCAAGGTTCATCCCCATCTTCCTCGCAGCTTTACTTATATTGCCAAACTGTGATGTCCACGCTTGGCCAACCTCATTCATTCTGGTAATCCATTCAGTCTTATCCATGACATCATCAACTCTAAGCTGACGAGCCTCGGCTTTTTTACCTCTCCCGGCTTTTTTGTTGATTGAGTCGAGTAGTGTTTGACCCTGTTTGTTCAACTGCCCTTCTTCACCACTTTGGAAGTCAGGATTAGCTCTTATTCTCGCCTCAAGATCCCCCCTTCTCTGATCTATGTTTCGCGAACTGATACTTGTTCTCATCTCAAGTGGCATCGATGATCCAAGCTCTTGACTCCACTCTGTCATTGTTGCCAGACTCTCTCTGGACTTCTCTATTACATTTCCAAGGTAGCCGATAATCATTTGGTTAAACTTTTCTTTGAACTCAAGAGTTAGTGTTGCTATTTTTTCGTCCGAAAAATCTTCACTACTTCCAAGTTCAGCAGCTTTTATCTGTGTTTGTATATATTCGTCGCGACGTGCATTAAGACTGTCAACTGTTGCGACACCAACTCCAGAGTTTTTTGCAATTCCAATTTGCTCCTGCAATTTCAACTCGCTACTACTCAGTGCATTATTGGCCATTTCGTTATTCATTGGACTGACAATGGCTTGGTTGAGCTGTTCGTATCTTTGTAAAGTAAGGGCTATAGCCTCTTTGCTGTATTTGGATATTATTTCAAACCTTTCTGTTTCTGCTTTTGCAAGCTCTTCGGTGTGCTCCTTTTCTGCAATTGCTATGATTTCCCCGTTGCCGTTTGCGTTTTTCTTTGCTTCCGCCAGTTGCTGTTCGGCAAGAAGGACAGCCATTTTGTATGACTCTTGCCCATATGTATCCAACTGACTTCCAAGCGTTTGATATATATTCCCCATCTCTGAAGCCGTAGCAGTGGATATGCTGCTTATTGTCTTAGATATGTCCCTTGCACTTTGACTGAAGTTAAATTCACTCGCAGCGATACCTTCTGGGGCATTTGGCGTAACAGCGGCCCCTGCCTGCGTGGCAAGGGTAGAAGTGGTAGCCGGGGCCGAGGCGACGGGGGCAGGGGCTGCGGGAGCCACAGGAGAAGAACTCGCTGCTATAGTTTCCGGAGCAGCTGGCGACCCTGTCTCTGCGGCAGCCGGGGTCGGGGCGACGGAGGCAGCCGCCACGGTAGCCACAGGAGAAGAACTCGCTGCCACAGCTTCCGTATCAGCTGTCGGATTATATGCATTCCGTATTGATTCTAACCTCTCATTCAGTCTTTCTGTCACCTGATCCAGAAGCGTGTGGGCATTAGGAAGGGTCCCAGCTTCCTCGAACATTTTAAGCAAAGTCATTTGTTGATACTCATCCGGATCCTTGCCTGTCAGCATGTCCCACGAAGCGCCACCATTCCGACCGAACATCGCTTCTATCTTCTTGACCCTCTGTTTGTCAGTATCATGTGCATCCATATCTATACCGGCAACGGATTTGTCATTAAGAAGCCGCAGGATTGCGTCAATATGTCTCCCGCCTTGGGTAGGACTGTTCCACCCAAAGTGTTCGTTGTTTAGTAAATAGTCTTGACTTACCCCACCCTCATTAGCAGCCATACTTAAAACTTGCTGGGCCTTGCGGTTTTCCGTATCAAACACAAGCCTTCCCCCAGCGTTTCCTAAAAACTCATTGGTATCCGGGTCTCTCTTGAACATCTCCCCTAAGTATGCAGTCCTTATTTCATCATCTCTCTTAATCCTGTCCTGAGTACTTTTATACTCAGCTATAAGAGTCTGATTCTCTGGAGAAGAAGATTTCACCCACAACTCGCGCCAATTCACGGACTGGAGAGCTTGATTTAGAGCTTGATATGTCTCTGCGGCGGCCGGGGTCGAGGCGACGGAGGCAGCCGCCACGGGAGCCACAGGAGGAGAACTCGCTGCCAGAGTTTTCGGAGCAGCTGGCGACCCTGTCTCTGCGGCAGCCGGGGTCGGGGCGACGGAGGCAGCCGCCACGGGAGCCACAGGAGGAGAACTCGCTGCTATAGTTTTCGGAGCAGCTGACGACCCTGTCCCTACGGTGGCCGCAGATGGCAGCTTAAATGCCGCCTGTATTGATGCTCGAACTCTATCCGCCTCTCTCTGGGCCGAGGCTTGCTTGAGGAACAGTTCGATAAGGCGGTTTGTCAGGTCGATTTCTTTCTGGAGCAGGCTTAGTTTCTTTTGTCCGGCCTCTATTCGGAGTCTGTCTGATACAGACTCAATCTGTGCCTGTCGCTGCTCTTCGTTAGTGCGAAGCTGCGTCAGCATCAAAATGGTTCTATCAACCATTTCCACTTCTCTCAACCTACGCAATTCTGTTTCCGTTATACCCTCTCTACCCTCCTGTCTACTAACACTTGCAAGATGTCGTTCAAGGTCTCCAACGGTGACGCGATTCATATCATCTATCAATTTCCCGTCTTGTCCTCTCAATACGTTTCTAAGCTCTTGAAATTCATTTTCAATAACATCTTTTCTTGCGTCTGCCACTCTCTGTATTGCGGATATGTTTTCATTTATAAGCCGCTCTACGTTTATTGTTTCCACGCGGTTTTTGCTCACGGAACGCAGACTATTATTAAGCAATCTGTCTGCCTCAGCTTGAATTTGCTGAACCTTGGCACTGAGAATACGACCGTCCTGCTTTGCGTCAATTGCCTCTATCCCGAGGCGGTCCTGAGTGTGATATATATCTATGGCTTCATTATGTGCGTCACCTATTCCTGTTCCTTCGAAGTTTACTCCTGCCTGAGTCATTGAGGCTTTAATTGCAGCCATTCTCTTTTTGTGCTGTTCCATTGCATTGGCATATTCGCCATTAAATATTTCGATTCCCTCCTCTGCTATTCTATCAAAAATACCAGAAACATCACCAAGTCCCAACAAGTTCCCTCTTGTTACCATGGCTGCATCAGATAACTCAAGAAGACTCTTGTTAAGAGCTTTGGCTTCAACCTCAGACAGAACGCTCTCCACAGTGACGGCTCTTTTCAATAAATCACGAGCAAGCTCCGGGTTTTCTGCAATTGCTTTTTCTGTTATCTCTCTGTTCATTTCTCTGGCTTTTTTAAATAGCGGTCTCAATTCTTCGACCCACCTATTTGCAATTATACTAATATCACTAATATTGTCACCGGCAGCTTCTATCAATCTTTTGTTACGATTTTGAATTTCGTCATATTCTCTTTGCAAAGAAGACAGGGAGTCTCCATACGTCGCCCTCATAGCTGCGTTTGAAATGGTGTGTCGACTATCAAACCTGTTACTACTTCTAGTAGCTTGGTTTCTCTTTTCAATAACTGATTGCGAAGTGAGAGCAGTCAAAGGACTTCCATTAATTCCAGCGTTGCTTGCCTGCTCTAAAAGAAGTCTATCGGTTTTTCCCATTGCTTCCAATATAAGCAATTCGCCTAACTTAGCTGCGCCACCTATTGCACCTACAGCCCCCTTGAACAGCAGGGAGTTTGTTATCATCTCTCCAAAAGCCTTGTTCGCCCTCTCGACAGCCACGGCCATCTTGTCTACACTTCCGGCCGCTGTGTTAGACATGCGAGCAGCGTCACCTTGGAAAACGGTTGCCTCCTTGATAATTCCCTGAGTAATCAACATGACTTTTTGCTGCTCGGACATAGCCTCTGTGTTCAGCCCATAAAGAGCAGCCTGCTCTTTCAGGATGTTGGATATATTCTTTGTTATACCTGCGTTGTCCACCATTCTTGAAATCATGTTTTTAATACCATCCGTAGCACCGACAATAGCCTCGCCATATTCAAGGGTTCCTTGACGATTGAACGCAGCAGCATCTCTTAAAGCATTCAGTGTTTTGATGGATTGATCAAGACCAATTCCAGTAGACATCAAATTACGCAAAGCCTTCGTGGCATCGGTTAGCTTGAAGATGCCATCCGAGGTGAGATTCGACACAGCTACATGCGTCTGTTCGGTGGATACATTGAACTTATGGCCCATACTTATGGTGCCCTGAATAGCCTCTTCGTATTCAATGTAACTATTCATGGAATTCCTAATAGCATTTACCAATGGCCTGGTAGCAAAAGCAGCCAATAGGGCAAAGTTCCTGAATCTCGATATCGCAAGCCATGCACCCTTGGCGGCATGAACAAGACGGAGCATGGCTTCGCTCTGTTCACCAAATACGCTATTGTATTTATCCGCAGCCTTAACGAGATCTTTCTCTTCTTCAGAAAGCGACTTATGAGTTCTGTGTCTGTCAATTACAACCTTCATAAGTCTTTTTTCTGCCATCGTAAGTTCGTCAAGAGATCTTACTTTTTGAGCTAAGGTTGATATGAGTTTCTTTTCACTCTCATTAAGTTCTACGTTCTGGCCAATCTGCTTTATTACAAGGTTTGTTTGCCTATTAATAGCATCTTTATCACTTTTCTCTTTTGTTTTCCTCGCTGCTGAGTGTATTTTTTCTAAACGATTCTGATACTCTATATCAAGCGCCATCCTCCTTTCGGCAGCTTGCTGAAAAGTAATAAGCTCCTTGTCCCTAGCAGACGAGATTTCGTCAAGTCTGGCTTTATGGTACCTTTTCAATGCACCAACAGCTCTTGCTGTAACTTGGCCACTCCCCTCCGCAAGCGGAATAGCCTTCTCTGCTTCGGCCAAGGTTCTCTGTGTGTCTTCGACGTTATCAATAAGAGTTTGGTTGACTTTCTTGGCCTCAGCAACCCTCTGATTACTATGCTGCTTCTGGATAGCTGCGAGGCGATTGTTGGCCGCCGTCTCAACATTAGCCAGATCCGCCCCACCGCGCTTCGCAAGCTCAACCTGCTTATCGTGAAGCACCTGGGATGCCTTGATAGCATTCTGAACATTCTCGGACCGGGACTTCTCATCCGTAGACAAAGAGACAGCCTTTACCGCCTCTCGATATCTCTCCCTCGCTACCTTGATCTCATCAACCAGTTCCTTGTTATCCCTCCTCGCAGCCTCCATCCTCCGGCGAGCCCCAGTTTCCTCAAGGGTGAGCATCCGGCTTTGATGGGCTCGTTCGACAAGCTCTATTTGCCTCGCTGCTTGCTCCTGGGAGATCTTGCCATCCTTTGCAAGCGCCTCAAACATAGCCTTCCGTCTGTTGGCATAATCTTCAGAGGCCTGCCACCCAGCCAAAACAGCTTCGTCGCTACCATCTCTATGCCGAATCTCCTGGCTGGCAACGGTCAGCGTGCCTTTGGAGATATCACTCTCACGCCGGAGATTGTCTAATCTATTTCTATGTATACGATTATCAGATTGCTTTTGGGCAGCCTCAAATCTCGACAAAAATAGAAGCCGTTCGTTCTCAACTCTCTTTGCAAGCTCCTCATTTAGCGACTTCTGTGCTGCTGGTGTTATTTGCCCTCCTGTCTTAGCTTTTGTATAAACCCTCTTCATTAGTTTTTCATATTCGGTGAGACTTTCAAGTGTTGCCTTTCTGTCTTCGTCAGTTAATGTTCGAAGAGAAACGGCTGACGATTTCTTGAAAGAAGCGTAGGTAGCACCAGCCCTTTTTTCAAGCTCTATACGCTCTTTTTTACGTAACGCAAGCCGCTCGGCAATGTTCTTCTTCTGCTGCGCTTCTATTTTCCCGACAGACCTCTCTGATGCATTTATTCCAGCGGTTAATGTTTTTATTTCTGATGACAATCCTTTAATTTCGTCTGCACTCTCTTTGGTGAGTCCCTGAGTAAGACCAAATTCTTTCTTTAGCTCTTTTGCAGCCGCCGTTGCTTTAGTGATAGCTGCTGATAATTGGTCTCCATAAGTAGATATAGCTTCTACCTCACTATCTAATCCAGTTTCTTTTTCAAGTTTTCCGACTGTTACAATAAGCTCATCATACTTTTTCTTAAGCTCTGTCAAGGTTGCCAGCGCAGCCTGAGCCTCAAGAACAAATCTCAAACTTGTGGTCGGATTAATTCCTTCTGCCATTCCATTTACCTCTTCGAGTGCTCTTCTGCCTTGCGCTGAGCTTCTTCCATGGCGTTGCGCTCATACATATTTTTGGTGCCCCTAACAATCGCGAACGCCTCAAGAAGATCTGTTAATTCGATGTCGAACCCCAGGACTTGACTTCTAATCTCTGGATCATTAATGTTTACGTGATATTGGGTAACCTCTGATTCCGCCTCGATCAGTTTTTCGGCAACCTCATCAACGAATGCCTCGATACACACCGGCTTGAAAGTAGTTGTCATGATTTGATAAGCGGAATATTCAGGAAGGGCAAGTTGTAGGTTCCACAATTCCATCAACAATCCATCTTCATCAAGTTCCCTATGCTCTACTACAGGATGTTTCGTGGCATCAAGCTGTTGACGTCCATTGTCGTCGAACCGGGGGATTGGAATCACGGGATCCCCCATGGTCTCCATGAGTTCTGGGTATCTGTAGCATACCCGTTTCTCAAACAACTTCTTCTTGTAGCATACAGCACAGGAGAAGTCCTTCATACGTGATGCCCGTTCGGTTTTCCACATCACGTACCAGGTTAACAGCTCTAGCTTTTTTTTAGCCCCGCAGTGAGTGTGACGGGGTCATTCACGGCATTCGCCAGTTCCATGAGAACTGAGTTGGGAAGATCTCTGGCAACCTCGACCAGCAGTTCTGGGGTATCGATCACATCGATGAACCCCCTCTCATTAGCTCTCTCGAAAATGGCCGGGTGGGTCTCGTAGAAGTCGTCACTGAAGGAGTAATTCTCGATCTTCTTGCAGTAGTCCAGAAACGACTCCCTATCCGCCTTGTCCATAGCCAGAGGATCCATGTCTCCAGATCGATTGTCCCTCATGGCTCTGGAATACTTGATGCTTGACTTGTTTGCCCGTTCGTGATTGCGAGGAACCAGGTAGAAAACCGTCTGAAGCTCAGAGGCTTCCGCCCGATCCATCTCGCAGATGTACGGCTTAGGCTTGCTGCCAATCCCCTTCATTTTCTCTCTCCTTGCGTGAAGTTTATGTTGTGTTACGTGGGCCTTGTTCCGGCGTAGGTGAGACCAGTATGTTCATACCACTGCATCTTAAGGGCTTTCTGGACTACAGTGTTGCCTTCACGGATATCAGCCCCAGTGAAGTTGATGGTCAACATGGTTTCGTCGGCATTCTCATCAGGAACCCCCTTCAGGAGTGCCCCGATCCCAATATGAACATCACCTTCATTATGACTCGCGTCGTCTATGTCAACCATAGACCCCATAGTAGCTGTCGACACACCTGTTCCTGGGGCAACATTCCATGCATTGTCTGTTTGTGGGAACCAGAACAAATTGATCGGAAGCGGGATCACTGCTTCGGAGTCGTAGGAAAGCAAGTCCGCAAGATAGGTTCCCCCAACTGTCCCACTACCGTAAGGAATGCTAATGCTACCCTCGACCGTGTAACCACCCACAACAAATCGACGCGGGGTTCGGCTGTTATACCGAACAGGAATCATATTAGCCGTTACCGTCAACTCGAAGTTGGTGGCTTCAACAGCGTAGTGAGCACTGACAGTATCACTGGGAGTAGCCATGTATCCTATGGTAACAAAAGCATCCTGCCACATGAGCGGGTTTATCTCGGGATATTTTACCGAGATCGCCGTTCCTACGGAATCAGTGATTCCTGTTGCTGGTCCAGAAGATCCGAACTCATTATGAAAATCATGAGTAGAATACTGCCTGCCCATGATATCAAAAGTGCACTTGAGAGGTTCGTTCTCTGAACCAGACAATACCATCCTGGTTACCACCCCATCAGAAATCACTTCTCCCAATGGGAAATCCTGAGTCTTGAATGCCGAAATGAAGTAGTAAGGAGTTGCGTCATCTTCGGCGTCCTGAAACTGGAATACCATGTTCTTCGTTGTGGCCCCGTCCTCAAACCCCCGCTGAAACAGTGCAGCCAAAAACGGAAGTGCTGTATGTCTCTCGAAGTCAAACTCGAACGAGGTAGTAGGGGCTATGATGCCCTTCAGGAAGTTGTACCCCGTACCAGCCGTGGGAACTGGGGTTCCAATGGCTTTGTTATATTCGTTGATTTCCTGCCCCATCTCAAACACAGGACGATTAGTGACAGGGACTCCAAACATCTCAGAGGTCCTCTTCCAATAATTGGTTCCATCCATCGCATACGGAAGAGGAATTCCAAGTGTTCCAGTGCCATCAGCACCAGTGCAGAACAAATCGCACCCATAGGTGGTCAAAACCCCTGCATTGGTGACACTCGCAGCGGTGGCACTTGTATCAAACAAGTCGAGATCAAGACCCTCTCTTACAGCCACTCCATACATTTGGTTCCAAGGGACAACGACGCCCATGATCCACGCTCCTGTTCTTTTAGGTTATTACCTTGTGAAGTAGTCGTGAGCAACCGTGTCTAGCCAAGACAAGCGGAAAGCTTTGGCTGTCACCGTGTTGCCAGATCGAATGTCCGCTCCGGTGAAGTTGAGCGTGATCATGGTCTCATCAGCATTCTCGTCAGGGGCAGCCTTGGGCAACGCCCCAACTCCAATGTGCAAATCTCCAACAGCGTGATCTTCATCGCTTACACTTCCATACTGCATATTCCTCAAGTAGCCCATGTCCGTTGTGTCAATACTCGTTCCAGGTACCGTAGTCCCAACGGCTGTCAGAAGAGTCGAGCTACTGAGCCAGAATATATCAATCGGAATGGGCCTGATTACACTTGTGTTTTCCATAATCAACTCAGCCAAATAAGTCCCCCCAACCGTGGTTGATCCATAGGGGAACGAAATACTTCCCTCTACAGTATACCCGGACACCACAAACCGTCTGGGCATTCTGCTATTGTTTCTAATCGGAACAAGATTAGCTGTAACCGTAATCTCAAAACTCGAAGCTTCGACAACAAGGTGACTTTGTATCGTGCTTTCGAGTGTGGCACCATCAAGATAGTTACCAATGCACACTATGCAATCCTGAAACATCAAGGGGTTTATCTCGTTATATTCAATACCAATGTGATCATCTGCTGTCACAATTCCAAGAGCCGGGGCAGTCCCGGCTGTCCCAAATTCATTCGCAAAATCATGAGTGGAATACTGTCGGCCCAACAGATCAAAGGTACACTTGATGGGCTCATTTTCGGTTCCAGACAACACCATTCTGGTTACAATGGCGTCCGAAATGAGTTCGCCATAAGGAAAATCTTGAGTCTTGGCAACCGACAGGAACTCACTTGGAGTCGGAGCAGCGGCACTGGTGGGACACTGGAATAGATACTCCTGACCATCATACGCTACGAGTCCACCAACGTCGAACTTGGTAATTGATGCCCCTCTTTGGAATGTAGCAAACAAGAAAGGCATCGCGGTATACTTCTCGAAGTCAAACTCGAACGAGGTCGTCGGGCCAATACTCCCCTTCAGGAAGTTATAACCTGTTCCTGCTGTAGGTACGGGAGTGCCAATGGCCTTGCTATACTCATTAACTTCCTGTCCCATCTCAAACACAGGACGGTTAGTAACAGGAACTCCAAACACCTCGTCAGCATGAGCCCAGCTTGTCCCTGTCGGTATCCCATAAGATCCAGCAGGAGTATCGGGGTCTCCAGGACAAAACAACCATCTACCTTGAGTACTAACAACTCCAGCATTAGTGACAGTCGCCATGTCTGTCCCTGCGAGGTGCTCACTCAGGTCTACATTCCGGCGCAACGCAACCGCATACAGTTGATTCCAAGGGACTACGGTTCCCATAACGTCTGTTCCTTTCCGGTCTTAGCCGCCCTGTGCGTGATGGCTCTTTATGGTGATGGTTACCGTTGTCCGGTAGATGGGTTTCCCCCCCATCCGGTAAACATCAAATACGGTTTGTTCCAATGCGCTGAAGTAAGAGGTTCCCATCCAGTTCCCCTCTTCTTGGAGCGCATCTTTTACTGGTTCAAGAAGATCCAAATGAAAATCCATGGCCGTATCTTTTGCCGAACCCACCTGTGATTCGATATCAAGTTCCAAAATGTTGGTAACCACATCTATACCACGGATATCATGCGACTGAACTTCGTCCGTAGGTCTGATCAATATCCGTGGCCATACAGCATTGGGACCCCATTCCTCTGAGTCAATTACCCTTATGTTCGATAATGTTGTAGCTTTCTTTGTATATAGTTTGTTTTTTATGGCAGAAACAACATCCGTGGTTGGAGGATTGTCAACCATATCGGTAATTGGTTGATTGCCCATAGCAGGGAGCGACTCCCTGCTTATATAAGTTACCGGGAGAGAAACATTATATAAACCAGATCCATCTATAGGTTTCCCATTATTGTATTGTATTCCTCCAAATTCCATAGAGAGAGCGTGTTTCGCACCATCTGAATCCACGAGAAACTGATTCCCCCTTATAATATCAAGGCAACTCTCTATTATTGTCTTGGCCTGGTCAAACCCTACCCTTCCTCTTGCATCGAAAGTCAGGGCATGGATATCTATAGTCCTTCCAACTACAGCCCTCCGGCTACTTCTGTAAGAAAGAACTTCTTCGCTCACCGGAACGATGGTGATACACGGGAAAATCGGCTGAACAGGTAAGATCCCTCGCTTAACCTGTCTAACACCAACAATGTCTCCACTTGCACGAGATGCGTCAAGCATATCGCGAACAATCACTACAACATTTTTCATTGTTGTGCAGTGGTCTGTTGCACTCATGCTATTTCACCGTTCCAGCTGTCCTGATCTTAAACCAAGATTTTCTCCTGCTATACTTATTTGCTGTACGCTTAGTGCTTGCCGATGCACTACTCATTCCGCCAACAACCCTCCTGCGAAGAGAGGCTGTATGCCTTGCAGCGGCAGACATGTTTATCATCGCTGATGTCATTACGATATCCATTATCAAATTCTTTTGATTATTGGTAAGAAAGAAGAATTCTCTTCCAGGGATCTTGATGACGTTCCCATCACCAGTGTTTATACCTATCACGTCGCCAGTTGGTCTATTATGCATAATCCACTTCTTCATAGTCAAAGCGTCACTTCGTCCAGGTGTGATTACATATGAGTTTTTATGAATTCGTATATTAAGGTTCTTTGTCGCGCTATCGAATAGCTTTCTTGTCCTTATAAGTCTCGGATCAGACGAAGGATAGCCTCCCATCTCACGATCTAAACGAGTAGTTTCAGCAAGTGGATCCCATGGCAATCCAAACGAATCAACTTTCTGATGGAAATTATATGCTATGGACTCCCTTACTATGCTCAATATTTGTTGACCAACCTTGTGCCCAGTTGGTCTTCCAAGTTGCTTTTTGAATTCCGTAAGAGCAGCCCCGATACCATCTGAAACACTTACCTTCATTCCACGTTGAGACGCCATTACCACGAAGGTCCATAAATAAAGTCTACATAAGTCCCTGCGGACGAGTCATCATATGATGTCCTTGCATTATCAGCATACTGGCTAATATCAATTCCATAAGAATCGATCTTATACTCGATCCCTTCCGGAGAGATGTCTCTGGTTGAGAAGGTTCCGAGCCGAAGTCCATCATCGGCATACGGGCGCTGCATTCTTCGCAGTAGATCCATAGCCGCTGTATACATTCTCCTGCCTTCTGCTGCCATCTCCTCGGATACCCCCTCGAAAACCGACATGATAGCTACTGCGGTAGATAGCTTGGCCGAGAGGGCCACTACCAGAGGATCGAATCGATACGTAGCGACATACAGCACGTCGTCTGCCACAGCAGCGCCAGACCAATTAGCGAGAGGGATATCAATCTGGGTGCAAGAAAAATTGGCTTTAGTATTTCCAGATCCCTTATCTCCAGACACTGTCCCATAAACGTTATATCTTGAGGTATCAATGAATGTTATGGTCCACAATTCCGTAACAGCAGAAGTCGTTGGATTGATGTCAGACAAAGCAATATCACCAGAGTTTCTTACGGTTTCCCCTGTGGTTTCATCGGTATACGGATAGAGTTCCTGTGGAGGTCCGTTCCATACTCCATCCGAATTCAGAAAATCAGCTGTGCCATTGGGATAGGTATTTCTAAGAGCTGAAATGATAATGGGGTCTTCTTTTTGGATGAACTGTATAATCCTCGAATTACTCCGCACCTGAGTAGTGATATACTCAGAAAGATTCCGAACATCCAGAGGGGTACACAGGTTCTCCCTGAGAGCCATTCCTTCGCCTTCTTTTCTGTCGTTACTACAGAGCAACCGATTCGGCGTGATGCCGAGTGCGGTTAAATCAGGAAGGATTTTTTGGCACCAGGTATCAAGTACCTGGTAATTGGAGGGTGGCACCTTTCGATGCCACCCCTTTGCTACTCATCCTAACTACCTATCAAGTGGCCAGAGTACCCAGAAGCGGCCAAGGAGCATTCAGATGGTCGCCGCAAGTGATCTTGCAGTTTATGCCCAGTGCCGTGTTGGCATCAATAACCCCAGCGCCAGCCTCTGTAGCGTTGGCGTCGGAGATCATCATGCAATCAACGATCTGGACATCGTCACTGTCGTCGTCGATGCACTCCCCCACAGCGCGAAGCACGCACCCACGGATCATGCTGCCCATGAGGGTGCCATTGGCGATCGTGATGCACTCTGTCGCCGTGATGTGGCAATTCTCGATGAGCAGATCATGAGTAGCCGCAGTTCCCTCGATGCTGATGCCAACAGCAAAGATGTTAGACATCGAACCAGCACCCACGGTAATCAGGCAATCCTGGATGCGAACACCAGCGCAGTTGGTAATCTCAAGAACCTTACCAGTAGACCCGCCTGCCGCCGCTGTAAAGGTACAACCGATGAACGAAATACCATGGCATCCAGCCGGGATAGCAAATATATCATTCGTGGCATGTTCTTGCTGGAACCCGCAATTGAAGAACCGGCATCCAGTTGCACTTCCGGCCGTGGGTCGCGTTGCAGCGATGGTGTGGTATCCGATGATCCGAGGGAAGGGATACAAGTCGGAGCCCACCCCGATTACATCGCACTTCTCGGGAAGGATCGTCAGGTCCTCATCGATCTCCTGATCCCCGCACACGAAGATCCGGTTCCGTCGCGCCCACCACCTGTTGGCGCTAAGAGCGATGCTTGTGTTGCTGGCTGTAATTGCCTCTTCCAGCGTGGCAAAGGCTTCGTCCCATGCCGTGCCATCACCAGAAGCAGAAGCGTTTCCGTCTACAAAATAATCCTGGGCACCGTAAGGATTGGGGAATACGACAACATCTGCCGTAACTCGCGTTGTTTCTATTCCAGCGGGAAAATTGGTCGCCACGTTCGGGCCTCCTTTTATTTGGCCATGCTCAGGACTTGCAATACGGTGTTAAGCGCAGTAACTGCTGACACAACAATCAGCACGCCTTTTCCGATGCCTGTCCATTGATTGATTTTCTGTTCTATCTGCGCCATCCTGGCATCGTTCTTTGCCTCACAGGTCGCCTGCCTTGCGTCAAGCGTATTCAGTTGTTTAGTATATCCCTCTATCCTGCCAAGAAGCTGATGCAGGGAGCCGTGTATGGCAATTAGGAGGCTGTGGTCGCTGCTGCTCTGTTTACCGATCATATCTGCAATGGACTGCAACTCCCCTTCTTCGTTATCCATCATATTGCACCCCAAAGGTGGCCCCCACTCCAGCCAGTGCCGACACGTAAACTCCCAGTGTTGCGTCTATGCCTCCCGGAAACGTCAACTGCACAGTATTGGTGTTTGCCTTAGCTATCGCGGATGCGATCTTAGCAGGAGTTCCGCTCCCATCAGCAGAATTGACAACCGTGATACTTGCATCAGCAGCAGCAGGCGTCACGTAGACACTAAACACCTTATGATGCCCAGCCCTGATTACCCCTGTCCCAATAGGATGCGATACCTGCATGCGAGCCAACCTCCCGTTACAACTGGGGCTCCCTCAAAGGATGATTAGTCCCGGAGAGAGGGGAGAGGGGGCCCCATGGGTTTTTGGTCGAGTATCCCCTCTGCCTTACTCAACCATACAATTACCCAGCGTAGGCGTTGTAGATTACGAACCGGTAATCTTCGCACCCGACACCCAGCATCATGGAACTCCACCACGAACCAATGATGTCACGGCGAGGATCGCCCATGTCATCGTGAACCGTGCGCGGCTGCCAGACCCACTGGAGGATCGTCTGGCGAGCGGGATCACCGTAATACCAAGCGGTTGTCGAGGGGAAGAATGGAGTCGTCACAACCTTGACCGAATTCTGGTAAATATTCCTATCTCTCTCTGCCGAACCGAGATCATACTCCTGAGCCACGAAGAACTGAATCAGGTCGTCGCGCATCAGGTCGTGACCGAACACCACCTTCGGGCGCGCAACGACATACTCACCCTTCTCGTCCTTCATGCCGGAGAGCAGCTTGCGCATCGCCTTGACGGTGCTGATGCTGGGCAACGAGGCGGTATACGAGTTGTCGTTCGCGTAGGTGTCCCACGAGGCGTGGGTGTCGGCATACATAGCCCGGCGAGTGCCGTTGATGACCAGGGCCTGGGAAGTCCCTGCAATATCGACCTCGGACCATGCCGTGTCAGCAAGGCGGTAGGAAACGAACGTGGAAACCAGATTCCCGAGGTACTCACCATTCGCACGAGCGCGCTCGACCAACTTTCCGGTCTGGTCAAACAGGACCATCTCACGGGTCATCGAAACGCCCTTGCCGAACTTGAAGTTCGGGATGGTGATATACTTCTCGCCAATCTGGATCTCGCTGTAAGGGGCACCCTCTTCCGTGAACGACCCACGGTCACCAGAGGTGGTACCAGCGTAGGTCTCGACCGGACGTGTCGACTCGCGCTGGGTCACAAGCTGGAGGATGTCGTCGGTCGCAAGTTCGTACTCGCGCATAAAAGTAGCGTTGATCAGCGAGGTGGTAATGGTAGGGAAGGAACTGGAAACCATGGCCTCGCGCAGTTCCGACACGCTGGACATTCGCACGTCCAGATTCGGGTTCTGCTCAAGCACCAGAGCCTGGAAGCTCTCCTGGATAGAAATATCCTCGGGCTTCACAGTTCCGTCGGCTACCCACTTGCGAACATCCTCAGCCACAGCGCGCTGAGCCGTCCGGATATCAGAATACGTGTTCTTGTGGGCTTCCAGCAGTGCCTTAACCGGACGCCCAACGCGACCCAGTGTGATCATTCCATTCTTCTCCGTATGTTAGGCGCTGACTGCGAACAGCTTAGCCAATGCCGGGACGTTGATGTAGACTCTGATCGATGTCGAGGCAGAAGCATAATCCTTCGCAGCCCAAGCGATGGTATTGGCGCTGCCATCAGCAACAACAGTGTTCTTGGCTGTATACTTCAAAGCATCAAAGGCATTGTAGGTAGCAGACGTGGCTGCGCACTGGAGCATACCAACCAGCGCCAGGACAACCTGCTGGGGAACACGCTTGTCGGCATCATACTGATTCAGCATGAACCCGGCAAATGTCGCATCCTCAGTATCCGCGTCCATCAACACCGCCACTCCACTCTCGAAGCTAACAAAGTCACCGCGCTCCAGGTCAACCGTGGAACCGGGAACGGTCCACACGTCAGCCGGATTCGAGGGCTCCATCAGGACGACAGACTGTGCCATCTCTTTCTACTCCTCTTGTTTGGTTTGGTTATCGACCCAGGGCGTTCTGGAAAATCTTCTTGCGCTCGTCCTCAGCAATCTCTTTCTGGGACTCGCTTGTGGTTGCGTCGGTCGCGCCCATATCACGAACCGTGACAATCTTCAGGCCCTTGCGTTCAGCGACAAGCGCCTCAATGGTGGCCCACTTCTCCTCACCAACATCGATCAGATTCTGCACAAAGGCATCCGTGCGAATCGAAGCATCGGTGATGTTCGCAGCAACATACTCCCGGACCTTCGCAGCGAAGGCGTCGGCCGCAGCCTTCGCCTCGAACTCGGCAACCTTCGCCTCAAGCTCGGAAATCTTCTCGGCATCCTTGGCCTTCTCGGCCGCAGCAGCCTCCTCAGCAGCCTCCTCAGCAGCCTTGCGACCCTCTGCAACCAAGGCCTCGGCCAGGTCGGGATGATCGCGCTTGAGCGTCTCCAGATCCATCTTCTTGTTCTCCTTTTCAGGTTCAACCGCTTGTGCGCTTTCCTTAGTCCTTCCCCAGCGTCCACCGGCCGCAGGGATCATGACCACATCGACAGAATGCAGAGCAACCACCTCTTTCACAATTCGGCCGGTACGGCCTTCCATCTCACCCTCTTCCACTTTGGCGAATCCGTCAATCGAAACACCAAAAAGATGAAGGGCATTATTTTTTACTACATAATCAATTCGCTCCTTCAGAGCATCACCATCAGGATACTGGAAAATGTGAGCCGTACCAACAACAGCCTCAGTATCTACCAACTTCCCGGATTCGATAACAAGATTCCAATCACGAGGATCCCGCTGGTGATCTCCATGATTAAAATATCCGCAAACCTTGTTACTGGCAAGCCTGGCTATATCATCAACAGATTCCTGGGTATAATAATTACCATTCAGAGACCATCCCTTTTTGATAATCTGGACAGGGACGGTATACCCTCCGGCCTCAGAAACCTTGAATTCCTCGGCCATCACAAACCCGACACCGTCTTCCTTTATGCGAAGCCCGGTAGACGTATCTACAGCAACGCTCTCTTTGGTTGTTTTGGTTTTCTCTGGATCGATACAGGCATCAGCCTTGCGCTTAGCCTTGTTTACCGCATTAGCGTGAAGCGGAAGGTTCTCATCATATTCATCGTCAGACTCTTTCCTATACCAGTAGATTTCATCATTGAAGGCCTGGATGTAATCTTCTCGTTTCCCAATTGGAAGAGCTTTTACATTATCCGGAAGTCGAGGATCCTCGGTGCCCATATACATTTCTTTAACGGCAACCTCAACTTCCTCTCGTGTCCAAGAATGAGTTTCTCTGGCCGGGATGAAAGGCCTCCCAGAAGGATCAAAACAAACCTCAGCCATGGTGACGCCAGACTCTTCTATAAATACAGAAGCA